>ERZ808054.204-NODE-204-length-76178-cov-13.306632_pt1 | contig 76178 bp, 81 predicted proteins | sample MGYA00380201_ERZ808054 | MGnify/ENA primary metagenome ERZ808054 (study PRJEB31490, sample SAMN06133419) | mouse gut metagenome | isolation source: Z5_2 | host: mice | place: China: Chengdu | collected 2015-05 ... | reverse complement strand
GAGATGGTGAAGAAGCTCTCCGAATTTCAAACCCTGACCGCAAAAGCAACGACCGTCAATCCCAAGCTGACCGCCTTGAATGTGGAGCTGGCCCAGGTGGAGGACGAGATCGAGAAGCTATTGAACACCCTGACCGGGGCCAATGCGGTTCTGTTGTCCTATGCCAACGGGAAGATCGAGGAGCTGGACGCCAGCCGCCAACGGCTGATAAAGGAAATCGCGGCACTGAACGCGGAAACAATTTCCCCACAGAAAATCGAGTTTCTGTCTGCCCATCTGGAGAACTGGAACACGATTGACTTTGACGACCGACGGCAGGTGACGGACATTATTCTCTCCCAGGTCCAGGCCACCAGCGACCGCGTTTCGTTTGAGTGGAAGATCTGAAAATCTTTCTCTCTGCGCTTTATACTATGGCCTGTGTGCCCTTGTTAAGCGTTGCTAATTTTGCAGATGCATATTCTCTGCTGCGTAAATATCGAGATGATTTATTTTATTATGTGTATTTCTTTACAGTGGCTGACAATAGTGACCTTACGCAGTATGTTGATGTACAGCAATTAAATGAAGATGAAATGAATATTTGGGATTGGGTACATAACAGGCAAAAGGATTTGCGTATAGGTTCTGTTTTAAAGTGTATTGCTTCACATCCATCCGCACCAGAGAACCCATTACCAATCCCATATGTCCGAGATGATGAGGACTGATATTAAAGATTTGGGGAATGCTTATGAAATGACCATGAATCTTGCTGGCATTAAGAAAGAGAATGTAAAGGCAGAGCTGAAAGATGGATATCTGACAATCAGTGCTTCATCCGCTTCGCAGAATGAAGAGAAGGACAGCGACGGAGTATACATCAGGTGGGAGCGCTATGCCGGTACCTGAAGCAGGAGTTTCTACGTAGGGGAAGATGTGAAGCAGGAAGATATTAAGGCACGTTTTGAGGATGGCACTTTGAAACTGCAGGTTCCGAAGAACATGAAGGAAGCAGTTCCTGAAAAATCCAATTATATCGCAATTGAAGGGTGATGGGGCTGTACGGCAGATAAATAGACATTTTGTATATCAAGTAAAAAGCGATGTGGATGCTTTCCGGTATCCATATCGCTTTTTGTTGTGAAAGCTAATGGTAAGATGTGTTCGTCACGATAGAAATAAATTTTTTTAGTAAAGGACTTTGTGAACTTTTTTTATAAAAGAGACCGTAGGATAATGGCTCGCTGTTTTTTAGAGGGACTGAACAGATATCCAAATTTATAAAATTCATTTGTGGAAGTACAGAACAGCCATATCCTGCCCTGACAAGAGTAAGAAGCACCTGCAGGTTTTCACATACATAAGTGGATTCAGGCAGAATATGCTGTGAAATCTGGTTCTGCATTTCTGCGACTTTGGCAGGAATTGCATAGGAATTGCAGACAACGATATTCTCCAGATACAATTCCTCTTTTGCAAGCTCAGGTCTGACCGCATAAGGATGTGCGGCGGGAACAATACAGCACAGTGGTATCCGGAATAATTCTTTGTAGACCGTATCGTTTTTTAGTGGGATATCATCCTGGAAGCCAAAGAGCAGATCCAGTTCTTCCTGGTAGAAGAGATTTAAAATGGACCTGTGGGGAATCACTTTCAAAAAAGGATATAGTTCCGGTATCTGCTCCTTGCAGGATTTCAGTATCTTACAGAGCAGGTCCAGATTAGCCTCACTCTGGCAGCCTATCGTTAAGACCTGCAGATTCGTGCTTTGATGGCGTTGCAGTTTCTGTTCGGCAATTTTTAACCTGCCCATAACATTTTTCGCATCTTCCAGAAAGCTGATCCCAGCAGGAGTAAGGGTAACTGTCCTGGTGGTGCGGTGAAGAAGTTTTGTCCCCAGCTCATCTTCCAGCGAATGAATCTGTCGGGAAACGGCAGACTGAGTAATCTTTAAAATTTCAGCGGCTCTTGCAAAGTTTAGGTTTTCGGCAACTTGGATAAAGCTCTTTAACTGGTCTGTATTCATGGGTTTTACCTCTATTATTGCGTTTTTGTCATTGATAATACCATATTTTCACTTCACTTTCAAGAGCGAGTGTGATTTAATATGTATTGCGAAGATTAGCACTCGAAAAATATGAGTGCTAACAATAAAAAGAAGGCAGGTAACAGGAATGAAATCAAGATCATAAGGTGACAAGGTTATTTTACAGTATCAGGAAACAGAAGAAAAAAACACAGTCAGGCATTATCCTGCCGGACAGTGCAAAGGAAAAACCGCAGGAAGCCGTTGTGGCAGCAGTCGGGGATAGACTGTAAAAGCCTGTTAGGAGTTTTACAAATGGGGTGTTCCCATAATATGACACTTGAAGTGATTGGAGAGGATACAGACTGTGGAGCATTGGAAAATGAACTGGCTGCCCTTTTCCATATCAGTTTAAAGGAAGTGATGTGACTTATGGATGGAAAACAGTGTGCCAGTTCTGTTTTGGGGCTGGCCAACCAGATAAAAAGAGTTTTTGATACGACGACGGGACGCTGCGGTACGCAGATACGGATTTTAAATTTTGTCCTGGTGTCATATCCAGACAGGGAAATCTATCAGAAGGATATAGAAGAGGAACTGAACATAACAAGTGCATCTGTTTCTACGCTTTTGAAGAAAATGGAGGCACAGGACTTTATCCGAAGGGAAAGGGTTTCTTATGATGACCGTTTGAAAAAAATACTGCCAACCAGTCATACAGTGGAGATGAGGGAACAGGTTGAGCGGCATATTACTTTGCTGGAAAAAAGACTGACGGCAGGCATTGAGGAAAAAGAACTAAAGGTATTCTTTGATGTACTGAAAAAAATGCAGGAAAATATGGAATTAACGGAAAAGGGAGACAGATGCGGGTAGGATTTTGTTCTTATGTTCATCATGTGTTTTGAGTTAGGAGGTAAAAATGGATACAACAGTAACAAAAACAAATCCACTTGGTACAGAACGTATTGGAAAACTGGTACTTACATTTGCTGTTCCAAGTATTATTTCTATGGTGGTCAACGCCTTATATAACATTGTTGACCAGATTTTTATTGGGCAGGGGGTAGGGTATCTTGGCAATGGAGCGACCAATGTTGTCATGCCGATGACTGTGATTGCCATTGCTTTAAGCCTGCTGATTGGCGATGGAGCTGCGGCATACTTAAGTCTGAAGCTCGGCGAGGGTGATGAAAAATCAGCAGCCAGAGGCGTGGGGTGTTCCATATCGGTTATGGCGATTGTGGGGATTATTCTCTGCATCCTGTTTAATTTGCTTTTGGAGCCTTTGTGTATATTATTTGGAGCGACAGAAGATATCCTGCCTTATGCCATGGATTATGGACGGATCATTTCGTATGGAATTCTGTTTTCTTCCATTGATTCCGGTATGGCGGGTATGATCCGTGCGGATGGCAGCCCGAAATTCAGCATGGCAGGACTGCTTTTAGGATGTATCACCAACATCATCCTTGATCCGATTTTTATTTTTGTGTTCCATTGGGGTGTAAAAGGAGCGGCATGGGCAACGATTGCCGGGCAGATATTGAATGCTTTCCTGTATCTTGCTTACATTTGGAAATTTAAGAGCATCAAGCTGGATAAGGAATGTTTCCGCATCTCAGGGAAAGTCATGGCGAAAGTCAGTAGCCTTGGCGTATCAAGTTTTATCACACAGATTGCCATTGTCCTAGTTATGGCAGTTACAAATAACATACTGGTGTCCTATGGTGCAGAATCGAAATATGGCGCAGAAATCCCGCTGACGACTATTGGCATTACTATGAAAGTAAACCAGATTGTTTCTGCCATACTGCTTGGACTGGCAACAGGAGCGCAGCCTATTTTCGGCTACAATTATGGAAGCGGGCAGAAGGACAGGGTGAAGCAGGCATACCGTATTATCTTGGCAGTATCTACAATCGTTTTGATTCTGGCATTTCTGGTATTCCAGTTTGCGCCTATGAGCATTGTCCGCCTGTTTGGTTCGGAATCAGAGCTGTACAATGAGTTTGCGGTGAAATGTTTTAAAATTTTCCTCCTGGCATGTCCGATAAATGGGCTGCAGATGGCGACGGGCGTTTTCTTCCAGGCTATCGGAAAACCGACACAGGCAACCATTCTTTCCCTGTCCCGTCAGATTGTTTATTTGCTCCCGGCGACCTTATTACTGCCGCTGGTATTAGGGGTGGAAGGTGCATTATGGGCAGGTCCGCTGGCAGATGCGCTGGCGTTTATAACAACTTTGGTTATGTTGAAATTATATTGGAAAAAAATTTAGGAGGTATCTATGCAGGGAAGAGTTATTACAATCAGCAGGCAGTGTGGAAGTGGTGGACATAGTATTGGAAACGAATTGGCAAAGAGGCTGAATGTCCCATTCTACGATAAAGAGATCATCGAAATGACGGCAAAAGTGAGTGGTTTTCATCCGCAGTTTGTGGAGGAAAAAGGGGAACATATGGAGAGCAGTATGCTCTCCAATCTGGCAAGACATCTGTCCTATGCAGGACGGGGAAATTATGAAGACTACCAGCCGCTGCAGGATCAGCTTTATTTTTCGCAGGCAAAGATTATAAAAGAACTGGCAGAAAAAGGGCCATGCGTTATTGTGGGAAGGTGTGCAGATTATATTCTGCGGGACAGGAAAGATGTATTGAATGTTTTTATCCATGCAGATATGGAGTTTAAAAAGAAGCATTGCATGGAAAGGCGGCAGTTTCCAGAAGGGAATGTGGAGGATATGATCCGCAGGAGGGATAAACTGCGTGCAGACCATTATCGGTATTATACAGACCAGAAATGGGGGGATTCGTTCCATTACCATTTATGTCTGGACAGCAGTATTTTTGGCATTGAGAAATGTGTTGACATGATTGAAGATGCCTATAAAGCTATGCATCCGGCTTCATAAAACAGCGGGAGAGTTTCAGATATTTATGAAAGAAACAGGAGGCATTTATGTTTAAAACACTTTTGAAGCAGATTGGAGATTATAAAAGGGATGCCGTCCGCACTCCGATCTTTGTCATTCTGGAGGTTATCATGGAGGTCATTATCCCTATGATGATGGCAGCGATCATAGATTATGGACTGACTGGACAAAGCCTCAAGACGGTATGCCTGATCGGGGCAGCGATGATTGTGATGGCGGGGCTGGCATTATTTTTTGGTGTGGAATCTGGGAGGACGGCATCCAGTGCCAGTTCTGGTTTTGCCATGAATCTGAGACAGACCATGTATGAAAGGATACAGACATTTTCCTTCTCCAATATAGACAAGTTTTCTACGGCAGGGCTTGTGACCAGGATGACTACAGACGTGATGAATGTACAGCAGGCATTCCAGATGTCAATCCGTATCTGCGTCAGGGCTCCAATCATGCTGGTCAGTGCCATGGTGATGACCTTCCTGATCCATCCACGCTTTGCGCTGATCTTTTTGATAGTAATCATCTGCCTGGCAGCCGTGCTTGCCCTGATTTCATCCAAGGCAAACCCGACTTTAAGAAAAGTTTTCCATGAATATGATGAATTAAATGCGAAAGTGCAGGAAAACGTGAACGGGATGCGGGTAGTGAAATCTTTTGTAAGGGAGGATTATGAAACACGGCGTTTTGAAACAGAAAGCGAAAAAATCCGCAGCCTGTTCGTAAGCGCAGAAAAGCTGCTTGCTTTGAATTCCCCTGTCATGCAGTTTTCCATGTACTCCTGTATCCTGTTGATTTCATGGATGGGTGCAAAAATGATCATTGCAGGGAGTCTGACGGAAGGGCAGCTTATGAGTATGTTTACATATGTTATCAATATCCTGATCAGTCTGATGATGGTATCCATGACTTTTGTGATGCTTATTATGTCAAGGGCATCGGGAGAGCGGATTTCGGAGGCACTGACCGAGGAGCCGGATTTATCTAATGTTCCCCATGCAATAAAAGAGGTTGCGGATGGCTCTGTTGATTTTGAACAGGTGGGTTTTGCATACCCATCCAATCCAGAAAAAGAAATCATCAGCGACTTGAATATCCATATCAGACCGGGAGAAACCATTGGTGTCCTTGGCGGAACCGGAAGTGCAAAGTCTTCTTTTGCCGCACTGATACCAAGGCTTTATGATGTCACAAGAGGAGAGGTGCGGGTTGGCGGTGTTCCGGTGAAGGATTATGATATGGCCAGTCTTCGGGACAATGTGGCGATGGTCCTCCAGAAGAATGTGCTGTTTTCAGGGACGATCAAAGAGAACCTGCGGTGGGGAAAAGAGGATGCAACAGATGAAGATATCACAAATGCCTGCCGGCTTGCCCAGGCGGACGAATTTATCCGGGATTTCCCCGCAGGGTATGACACGCATATTGAACGGGGCGGGGCAAATGTATCCGGCGGGCAGAAACAGAGGCTCTGCATTGCAAGGGCGCTTTTGAAAAAGCCGAAAATTTTGATTCTTGATGACTCCACGAGTGCCGTTGACACAAAGACAGATGCGTTGATACGTAAGGCATTCAGGGAGGAGATACCAGATACAACAAAGATCATCATAGCCCAGAGAATTTCGTCAATTCAGGATGCGGACAGGATTATTGTGCTTGATAACGGCAGAATGGAATCAGTAGGCACCCATGAAGAACTGTTGGATAGCAGCCCGATTTACAGAGAAGTCTATGAGTCACAGACAAAGGAGGGCAGTAATGATGAAGGCAGAGAATAAGAAAAATATGGGCGCGACCTTAAAGCGCCTGATTGCATACATCCTGAGAAGATATAAATGGCAGTGCCTGCTTGTAGCATTATGTATCTTGGTCAGCACCGTTGCAAATATTGGTGGTACACTGTTCATGAGGAACCTGATTGATGATTATATTTTGCCTTTTGTGAACCAGGTGCAGCCTGACCTGACACCTCTTTTACGGGCGCTGTTTGTGATGGCGGCAGTTTATTATATTGGCGTGTTCTGCACATGGGCCTATAACTTCATCATGATTTATGTGTCTCAGGGAATGTTGAAGACAGTGAGGGATGATTTGTTCCGCCATATGGAACGGCTGCCAATCCGTTATTTTGATACAAAATCCCACGGGGATATCATGAGTATCTACACCAATGACACAGACACATTGCGGCAGGTGATCAGCCAGAGCATACCGCAGATGCTGTCCGCAGTGATTACGATTGTAGGTGTGTTCTTTTCCATGCTGGTCTTAAGCCGGCCGCTCACACTGATTACGGTGGTGATGGTCATCTGTATGGTATTTGCAACGAAAATCATATCCTCAAAAAGCGGATATTATTTTGTGAAACAGCAGACAGATGTGGGCAATCTGAACGGCTACATAGAGGAAATGATGGAAGGCCAAAAAGTGGTGAAGGTGTTCTGCCATGAAGATGCCTGTATACAGGATTTTAGGTGTTTGAATGGAAAGCTGCGTGACAGTGCGAACAATGCCAACCGTTATGCCAGTATCCTCATGCCGGTGCTGGGCAATCTGGGATATGTGAGTTATGCGGTAATTGCAATGGTGGGGGCGTGCCTGTCTATCTTCGGTGGGCATATGACACTGGGGACGCTGGCATCCTTTCTGCAGTTTTCACGCTCTTTCAACCAACCGATTTCACAGCTTTCACAGCAGTTGAATTCTATCATTATGGCGATTGCGGGGGCAGAGAGGATTTTTGGATTATTGGATGAAGAGCCGGAAAAGGACAGCGGATATGTGAAGCTGGTGAATGCACGCTATGATGAAAAGGGAAATCTGGTCGAGGTTCCGGATAGGACCGGTGTGTGGGCGTGGAAGCATTATCATAAGGCAGATAATACGACTACCTATCAGCCGATGCAGGGGGATGTGGTATTTGATCATGTGGATTTTGGATACATCGATGGAAAAACAGTTCTGTACGATATTGAGATTTTTGCAAGACCAGGTCAGAAAGTGGCTTTTGTTGGGGCAACAGGTGCAGGAAAGACGACCATTACCAATCTGCTGAACCGGTTTTATGACATTCAGGATGGAAAAATCCGGTACGATGGGATTAACATTAATAAAATCAGGAAGGAAGACTTGCGGCATTCTCTTGGGATTGTTTTACAGGATACGCATTTATTCACAGGAACGGTGATGGATAATATCCGGTATGGAAAACTGGATGCTACAGAGGAAGAGGTGATACAAGCCGCAAAGCTGGCAAATGCCCATGAATTTATTATGAAACTTTCAGATGGGTATCAGACTGTTCTGAAAAGCAGCGGCAGCAGTCTTTCCCAGGGGCAGAGACAACTCCTGGCAATCGCAAGGGTAGCTGTGGCGGACCCTCCGGTGTTGGTTTTAGATGAAGCGACTTCAAGCATTGATACCCGGACAGAGAAGATCGTGCAGGACGGTATGGACCGGCTCATGAAAGGCAGGACAGTATTTGTGATCGCCCATAGGCTTTCCACGATCAAAAATTCAGATGTGATTATGGTACTGGATCATGGACGGATTGTGGAACGGGGAAACCATGAGAGTCTGCTGGCAAAGAAGGGAATGTATTATCAGCTTTATACCGGGAAACTGGAGCAGGAATAAATACTGCCAGACAGCAAAAATTTAAAGCTTGGGAGCCATAACATCTACGAGAGGCTGTGCTATGCGCTCTTTGCAACATTGGCGACGCTAATCATTGGGTTTCCCGCTTCCATCTTTGCTTGCAGAAAAAGAATTGAAACGTCAAAATGACGGATCTTTGAGTATGCTGCCATTTATAGCTTTATTATTTTTAGTTTTTCTCCATACTGTACTTGCTCCGAACCGTTGGAAAAGTGGAAATATTTGCTGGGAACTGTTATGCCTGCACTCCGGCTTTTCACAAGCTGCTTTTTGTCCATGCGGAAGATACCAGCGCCGGTCAATGAATTTATAAGAAAATCATAGTCCACGCGCATAGGAAATGCGCTCAATGAGCGCAAGAAAAGACGGTACAGTCCTTGTAACCGGGACTATACCGCCTAATTTGAAATTACTTCCTTGTAACTCAAAACCCTTTTGCAATTGGTCTTAGCGTAAATACTTCACCTTGACGGCATCTGAAATCCCATAAGCGCTCGATTCAAATAGTCGTTAAAAGGTTTCATAATCCGAAATAGTTCTGCCGTCTTTGCAAGAAATAGTTCTGCATCTTTTAATTCCTCGTCCTTTACCGGATATTCCAGATACCAGCTCTTAAATTTTAAATATTCCGCTTGAGGATGATCTTTGTCATACCCTGCAGGAACGTTCTTCAACGCGGTTCCCTGTACAGAGAAATATTTTTCAAACACTGGTTCATGTACGATTCGTTCCCATTCTTCGCCATTTCGCGCAATATAATCCCGTACCATCATGGTAGCATCTTTGAACATATCTGCAAATAAGCCGCCGCCCAAAAAAGACTGATTGCCGGGCTTAATCATGAGATAATATCCCACTGGAACAGGGAGCTTGCCCTTAGAGGAAATATGGGCGCGGAACGCAGGATTATAAGGCGATTTATCATGGCTGAAGCGGGTATCGCGCACAAGCTTAAATGTAAGGTTTTTCGGATCGTTATGTAAAATACTGCTGTCAAATTTTCCGATTTCAAGAATCAATGCCTGTAGAAATTTTTCAAATTCGGCATTTGCATCTTTATAGCTGTCTTTATTTGCATGATACCATTCACGGTCGTTATGTGTGTTCAATGCAGATAAATAATCAATGATTAATTCTATATTCATAATCTGTCATCTCCTTTATGATTTCTGGATAATGGAAAACTGTGTGGAATCTAAAAATTCCTGTATCAGATGTTTCGTGCGTTCAGGGGATTGGTAGGATTTACAGAATGAAAAATTCTGTGATAAATCGTCAATATCTTCCATAGCATTTTTAACATCCATCATGGTCTGTACAGAAACTTCTGAAGCTGCCATATAATCCAGCTGCAGAGGATTTATTCTATGATTTTGAATGGCGTAATTCACCCTGTCTTTGCATTTACATTTGCCCCTGCCATACTCGCCGCAATATTGTTCGAGAAAGTCTGCCATTTTTTTTCGTATTCGGGAAAGTCGCTGGCGATACGCTTCCGGAGTGATTCCTAAAATATCCCCTGCAATGCGGCTGTCAATCTTGAACATCGTACCCAATATGAAAATACACCTGCTTTCCACATCAAGGCATTGCAGCATCACATTGGTACAAGAAAGCTTCAATTCCTCTGCCAAAATATCCTTTTCCACATTTTGCGTTAAATCCGGCACGTCCAGTATTTTACCGTTTTCTATATCATCTCCATAATACTCAAAGCTCAGCGGATAGTGGGCGAACATATGCTTTTTATAATTTTTGAGATGATTCGCTGCAATGCGAAATACCCATGTTGTAAAGGAACTGTCGCCTCTAAAAGAAGAAAGATGGGTAATCATTTTCAGCAGAATGTCCTGTGTGGCATCCTCCGCATCGGTAAATGTGCCGAGCATCCGCAGGGACAAATTGAATACAAGGTCTTGCACACCGGTAATAAGCGTTTCAAGCGCCTTTTTATCTCCGGCGGTTGCTTTAGCGACTAAAGCCTGTATTTCCTCATTCGTTTTTTGATTCATATTATTTTTACCTCCTATTTAATTAGACAACATTTCCCTGCCTGTGTGACAAAAATGTTGGGGCAAAGCAAGGATTGTTCAAAAGGTCTTTCTTGCGTATTGTGTTTTGGGCTGACAAGGGACTGTCCTTTCTCATAATAACGCCCCAGGTGTCCTTGGCAGGGATATTGATGTAGTCGTATTTTTCGATGTTTGCAGGCTGAATTAGGATACCAAAGTCTAAAAGCCCTTTATCGAGACGCTCCGTTATGTCCTGTGAGTTGCCGCTATAGAGGTGGTACCGGATACCGGGATAGCTTTCCCGAAGGTCTCTTGCGATTTGGGCAATTAGCTTTACGGCGTCGGTTTCGCCGCCGCCAATATAAATATCTCCGCTGATAGAATGCTCCATAGAGCTGAACTCGGCTTCTGTCTTATCTACTATGGATAGGATTTCTTCCGCTCTTTTTCTTAAAATCATGCCTTCTGCAGTCAGCTTCATGCTGCGGCTGCCGCGGGTAAAGAGCTTTTGTCCCAGTTCTGTTTCCAGATCGCGGATTTGTCTGGAGAGAGTGGGCGGCGTTACATGTAGGAAATTTGCTGCGTTTGTGAGGCTGCCTTCTCTTGCAACTGCCAAAAAATAACGTAATACTCTGATTCCCATGTGCTGACTTCCTAGTGTTATATGTATTGGCATAAGTATTGTAGGTATTATATATAAATGTACTATGCCTGTAAAGCAAAACAGAGTATGTGATTTGAGTATTTGTTATTCTTTGCTTCAAAGCCTATAATAAAGCTGTAAAGTTAACAAAGGACAGAAGGATATGAAAATGGATCATGAGAAATTAGTACTGACAAAAGAATTGGATAAGATATTTCTTAAAAGCGAAAAAGTTAATTACCGCAAGGTGACCTTTCAATATTTTTTTGACTTGCCCCTTCTAAGAATCAGCGGTAAAATGAAAACGGTACGATTGACTAGGATTAAGTTTTAGGAGGAATGGGTATGTTTGCAGACTATCATGTCCATACGCAGTTCAGCGATGATTCCGTGTATCCCATGGAGCAGGTGATAAAGGATGCAGCAGCCATGGGAATGGAGGAAATTTGTTTTACGGATTATGATAAAGGCAGGCTTGGAGTTCGGCATACAGATGCATACCATTCCACAATATAAGGCTTTGACCCAAAAGTACCCGCTTGACTTTGTAATCCTGTCCATACATCAGGTGGAGAATCAGGAGTTCTGGACACAGGATTTCCAGAAAAACAGGAGTCAAAGGGAGTACAATGAGCGTTATTATGGAGAAATGCTGAATCTCGTAAAATCCTTTAAGGATTACAGTGTGCTGGGACATATGGACCTCATCGTACGGTATGATGAAATGGGTGTATATCCCTTTGAGAAGGTGGAGGCGGTGGTTTCGGAAATACTAAAGACAGTCATTGAAGATGGAAAAGGTATAGAATTTAATACTTCCTATCGAAGATACGGTTTAAAGGATACCACTCCGTCCGTGGATATATGGAAGCGGTATAAGGAGCTGGGGGGCGAAATCATCACAATTGGGAGCGACAGTCATACGCCGGCACATTTAGGGGTTGGAATCGGGGAGGCAAAGCAGCTGCTTAAAAGCTTGGGATTTCGATTCTTCTGCACGTATGATCGCATGAAACCAATCTACCATAGTTTGTAAAAAGGCAGTTTTAGTTTTAGAGATGAATTTGGGAGGAGCACATGACTTACGAATTTGATAAAATAGTGGACAGACGCGGCACCAACAGCTTGAAATGGGACGTTTCCGAAGGAGAACTTCCCATGTGGGTGGCGGATATGGATTTTCAGGTGGCGCCGGAAATCAAAGCGGCTATCTTAAAAAGAGCAGAGCATGGTGTTTTTGGTTATAGCATCATACCGAAGGAGTGGTATGATGCTTATATCAAGTGGTGGGACAGGCGGCATCATTTCAGGATGGAAAAGGACTGGCTGCTTTTTGTCACAGGGGTGATACCAGCTATTTCAAGCGCAGTGAGAAGGCTGACTGCGGTTGGAGAAAATGTACTTGTTCAGACGCCGGTTTACAATCAGTTTTTTACATCTATTGTTAATAACGGAAGAAATGTGGCAGAAGCGCCCCTTAGGTATGACAAGCAGAATTATTACATAGATTTTAAAGAGTTAGAGCAGAAGCTGGCGGATCCTGATACCACGTTGATGCTCCTTTGCAATCCTCATAATCCCGTAGGGAAAATTTGGGATAAGGAGACGCTTGCCAAGATTGGAGAGCTGTGCTTTAAACATCATGTGAAAGTCCTGTCCGATGAGATACACTGTGACTTGACAGCGCCCAAGCGGGAGTATGTCCCTTTTGCATCTGCCTCAGAGTTGTGCAGAAATATCAGTGTGACCTGTATCACACCCACCAAGACCTTTAATCTGGCAGGCATCCAGACAGCAGCGATTGCAATACCAGATGAGGTCTTGCGGCATAAGATGCAGCGCGAAATTATGATAGATGATGTGGCAGAACCCAATGCGTTTGCAGTGGATGCCGCTATTGCAGCTTTTAACGAGGGAGAAGCATGGCTGGATGCCCTGCGGGATTATGTTGATGGAAACAAGCGCCTGGTCAGTACATTTTTAAAAGAAAACCTTCCGGATATCAAAATAGTGCACGCGGAAGCAACGTATCTTGTGTGGCTTAATTTAAGCACTCTGCAGGGGAGCGGTAAAGAAATCGGCGGTTTTTTAAGAGAAAAGACAGGACTGTATCTTACCGACGGCGGTTTGTATGGAAGGGGCGGAGAAAATTTCCTGCGGATGAATCTGGCATGCCCGCGAAGCGTGGTGGAAGACGGGCTTCGCCGGATGCGAGAAGGCATTGCAGCATATAAAAAATTGTAAGGTGAGTGGTTTATGCTTAGGGAAGCGAATGAACGCGATTTGGATGAGATTTTACAGTTATATTTGTTTCTTCACGAGACAAGTGTGCCGGAAGAATCGGAGCAGTTAAGGAAGACTTGGCAGGGTATAGTAAATGATGAAAACCATCATCTGATTGTCTGTGAAGAGAACGGCAGAATCGCGGCATCCTGTGTGTGCGTGATTATACCAAATCTTACGAGAGGTGTCCGTCCTTATGCATTTATCGAAAATGTGGTGACACATAAGGATTACCGCAGAAAAGGATATGCAACTGCAGTCCTTGACTATGCAAAGCAGATTGCGGAAAGAGAGAACTGTTACAAAATGATGCTGCTTACGGGCGCCAAGGAAGAAGGAACGTTGAACTTTTATAGGAACGCCGGATACAATGACTTTGATAAGACGGCGTTTATTCAGTGGCTTGTACAAAGGAAAATATATCTTATTAGATAGCATGTAAAAAAGTTTTTTTATTAATAACACAAACTGTTTTCTTGCGCTTACATCATATGCTTGTTATAGTTATATGGTAGTACGATAGTTATATAGTAATACGATAGATATAATTGTATTAAGAAGTTGCATATGATATGATGGGGAAGGAAAAACATGAAAAAATCTAAAAAGTGGAGCAGAGATTGGAAAAACTTTGACTGGAGTAAGGTGCGTGAAAAAATATGCGAAGTAGAGGAAATGAATCGGAAGGGAGAACCAGTAGATAAATTTGACATAGGAATATCCCCTGATGAAATTGAAGAATATTTTGGCTGGCTATATTACTCAGATTCTAATAAATATTTTGAAACGATTCTCCTAATACAACTGGTACAGGCAGGAATACCGCAGAAAGAAGCGCAGATATTGGTAAAACATCCGGAAGAATTGAAAAAGGCGATGGAAGACTTGCTATAGCGGTAGAATATTTTGAAAGGTAATGCGCATAGGGGAGGTAAAATGAATATAGATAATGACTTACTAAGGAATTTGGATAAATTGCACACAACGGAATTAGGAGTAGAACGCATTAAAAGAAATCTATCTTTAGATACAGATAATGTAGTTGAGTGGTGTAAAACCAAAATCAATTCTGTAAACACTGTTATTACAAGAAATGGGAAGAATTGGTATGTGAATGTAGAAAATTGTATTATAACTGTAAATGCTTATAGTTATACGATTATTACAGCACATAGGGAAAAGAAATGAAATATTCAAATTAGTACACAGGTGGGGTGTACCATGTCTTTCAAAACCAATGTTTCAGGCGGCTGCCCTGATTTGTACGATGGAACTTCTTGCGGAAAAAGCAGAGAAAGAACTATCTTAAACCGTTATTGAAGAAACATTTATAGGGAGCAGATGTGTTAGAATGGAAAAGGATATAGCGGATTATGCAAAAGATGGCAGACTGACGGAACCGTCAGACGGAAAGCGTTATGAATGGCTTAAAATCAAGGGTTTTAAGGCTTGGTGGGGTTCATCACGGTGGGTGGTGGACCTCTATTTTTTGTGTTTTTTGATGCCGCTGATAAGGTGGTGATTGGGCGGTGTGGGATACTATCACGAAAAACTCATACTATCACGCAAAAGGCAAGGGTTTCCGTGATAGTTTGCAAAATTTGTAGTCTATCTTTTATGCAGGAATAAATTTCTATGCTATAATTCAGTAGATGATCTGGCTTTAACAAGAATGGGATCTAGTCGGAATAATCAGAAAACAGCAGTGAGGTTATCATGATTTATATTGTAGACAATATATCAAATTATTTCATATATCTTTTTATAATTCATTTTGGATTCAGGTTAAATCCAAGAAAAAACAAGTTTTTTATTGGCGCATCAATTTTGACTATGTTGTCTGCAGGGGCTTATAACGTATATTTTGATACAAATTCTCCGATTATCTATATATTATGGAGCGTACTGTCTATATGTTTATTTTTTGAAGATAGATTGTGGCATTTGTTTATACTGAGCGCTGCCCTTATGTATTTCACAGGAATCATTGATACGTTCAGTGTCATGCTGATACAGGTTGTTTTAATAGGCGGAGGGGTTGGCGGCACGGGTATAACATGGTGGATGGAACCTGCCTATCTGCTCTCTTTTTTGGTGTATCTTCTGATATATTTGCGACTTTTTAAGAAAAATGACATATATTTGGGTGACATAGAATTTAAGTATAAGTTTGCACTTTTAATACAGGGCAGTATTTTCCAGATGTTCTATGATTATGTTTTTTATTTCTTTAACGAAAATCATGCAAGGTATGGCTTAAATGCCTATGCAGTATTTTTTATCAGTATAGCAGGGACACTTTATTCCATTTTTCTTACGCTTAATCTTGCCATCAAAAATATATTATCAGACAGGCAGAGCAGGGAACTGCAGTCTTTTATGTGTATGCAAAAGCAGCAGTACGATTATCAGCTACAGCAGTCGGTAGCTATACGGCGTTTTAAGCATGATTTGGTAAATCATATTGGTGTTGTCCGGGAGTTAATAAATGAGAAGAAGACAGAAGAAGCCAAAGAGTACATAGATACTATCTGGAATATTCAGGATGTGTTTGATTTAAAGATTCATACAGGAGATAGTTTTCTCGATATTATTGTTAATTACTATTTATCTTTGGCGGTAAAGGAAAATATAGAGTTTGCTGTTTTGGGAAAGCTGACCGAAAAAATGCCTCTTGAGATGTTCGATATTACTACATTGTTGGGAAATATATTGCAAAATGCTTTTGAAGCAGCGATAAAAGCAGATGTTCCCAGAATACGTGTTGAACTTGTAGAACATAAGGAAGAAATTTTTATTGTTGTCAGTAACAGTGTAGCCAAAAGAATCAATACAAAAACAGATTTTTTTATGACTTTTAAAAAGGATAAGGAAAATCATGGTTTTGGCATGAAAAATATTGTTGCAACTGTTGAAAAGTATCACGGTGAATGTTATATGGAATCTATCGTGGAAAATAGAGAAGAGTTGTTTCAAATCAGTATTGCTATACCAAGGGAGAAAAAGGGATGAAAATAGGTATTGTAGAAGATGAAGCGGTATGGAGAGATAAGATACAGACGATTATCGAAAAATATTGTAGGGATAAGAATATTTCTTCACAAATCAATTCATATAAAAGTGGAAAAGATTTTATGAAAAATGCAGATGCAGATTTGTTGTTTTTGGATATTGAACTTGCAGAAGGGGAAGATGGTTTTGAAATAGCGGAACAGTTGATGGATCTTGGAAATAAATGTAAAGTTTGTTTTTTAACATCACACACAGAGTTAGCCAGATTTGGTTATAGAGTGAACGCATTCAGATATATCGATAAAATGCATTTAGAGGAAATCAATGAAGCGATTGATTTTTTCCTTAAAACTAAAATTCAGGAGCGCATTGTATTTTGTAATGATACCTCTGGGATTCGCATAAAGATAAGCCTGAATGAACTTCTGCTTGTTGAGACAAATGGAAGAAAACTAAGATATATCATGTTGGATGGCAGTGATTATTTATGTGAAGGGCAGATATCTGAAGCCGCACGAAGCTTATCTCGGTTTGGCTTTTTTCAGATACATCGGTCATATATTGTCAATTTAAAATATATTGAAAAGGTAAACAGTCATGAAGTTACGCTTTGCAACGGATTAAAGGTAGTAATTGGAAGGATTCACAGTAAAGAGTTTAAGAAGGAGTTTTTTAAATGGAGAATGTGGTTTGATGATTGATTTCGTGTCGTTTATGCAAAATATGTGCTGTTTATACAGGGAGTATTTTATATTCCTTCTCACTGTGATATAAATATGGTGTTAATCATATTACAGGAGGATAGCAGAAGTGGTACAAGGCATTTTACTTAAGGGTTGGCATTTAAATGGAAAATCTGTAATGAAAAAAGCGGTAATGGCAATGATAATGGGGGCTGTTCTGCTAACAGTTTCATCTTGTGGGAAGGCGAAGAATTCAGAAGACGCTCAAACGAATGTAATAAGCAGCACTGCAGAACCAGGCGGCAGCACTGGTGAAGTTCAGAAAACACAAAATGACAATATTATCGGTTCAGATTTGGCAGGATTGGAAAACCTGACAGGAGAATATGAATATATATCGGATTATGGAACCGGTAAGTTAATGATTCAAAAATCATCCAGTGGATATGATATTTCCGACTATGAATCTGAATCTTCCTGTCGCTTTTTAGCTGATTCATCCAGTATAGAAACGATAGAAAATAATCGGATATATGTAAAGTACCCCGAACAGGTATTTTCTGACGATACAGTTAACTTTAGCTATTATGTTTTAGAATATAGTACAGATGAAATCAATGTGTATTACGGAGAAGCAGGGTTTGAAGAGGCGCAATTTTTATATCATGCCACAAAGAAAACAGAGGTGAGGACGGACATATATGAGTATGAGGGCGAATATAATAGTTATGATGTTGACGAGCCGGCGTTAGAAATAAAGAAAAATGATGATGGAACTTATCAGATTCAGATAGATTTATTCAGGCTCTGGGGTTTTTATGATGGTGCGGGAAAAGTTACGGAAGAAGGGCTGGAATTTACAGCAACAGGTCCTCGTGGAAATGAGATGAATGGAGTCATAAAGTTGGAGGCGGATATCGCAGTCGTAACCATTTTTGGTCAGGAATGGCTTGATTTTGCGGGATTAAGTGAATACAGATTTTATAAAACCTCAGATGTTCCTAACATAGATGATTTTTCGGCAAACCAGCAGGAAAGTAATATGCAGGATGCTGCGGATACAGGTTCGGAAGCAGCGGCAGATGAACTATTAGATTCCTTTATCAATGGATTGGCAGACGCAGTTGACTCTGAAGATTCGGCATTGACATTTTCTGTTAGCGATTTAAATTTGGATTCTGAGGAATGGGATGCATATTCTATTGGAGAGAAAGTCGATCTTGACAATGATGGAGAAAACGAACTGATTATTAATGGACCTTATGGTGGGATATACCTTGATGCGCGCGACGACAAGGTATATGAATTTGCTGCAGGAGAAGGCACTGCTCTCATTCTTTCTTATACTTACTATAATGGAGCGGTATGGATCATGTACAGTAACAGATCGAGTGCAGGATTTGAATTTTACCATATGGAAAAATTTGAAGGAGCTGATAACTTAACTGCAGAAATGAATTTCGGTGAGGAATTTGACCCAAATAATGCAGAAGCTGGAATAAAATATACATTGAATGGAGCTGAAATTTCATATGATGAATATACAGAATTATGCAGCAAAATTTTCGCTGCAGAAGTAAATACAAACTAAAAGAAAAAATGAAAGCTTTGGTAAAAGGGGTATTATTTGCATGCAAATGCTGTTGAAATGTGGGGGGTGTCATATTTTGTCAGAATGTCTCCTTCCCCGGCAGATACGGACACGGAAAGCCTGCAAAGCCCGTAAAACGGCACTTCCAGCGCTACATAGGTTTCAAAGTTACATTATTTCCGTGTTTGTATATTGATAAAACGGTAAAAAATAAATAAATAAGTGACAAAATGAGAAAAGGGCTGTGCAATGGCTCTTTTTTTGTTTTAGCGTCACAAATAGCTAAAGGAGATTGCATCAAAATTTTTAATATAGTAAAGTTTACAAAAGAGCGCATGAAAAGCGAGGAATATAATTGTTTTTTGGTTTAGACTGATTTGCAGGAGGTAAAAAAATGGAATGGTTGAAAAATCTAAGCAACGCCATAGAGTACATAGAAGATAATCTTGATAAAGAAATATCTTATGAGGAAGCAGCCCGCATTGCGTGTTGTTCAACCTATTACTTTCAGCGTTTGTTTTCCTATGTGGCTGGTGTTTCTCTTTCAGAGTACATACGCAAACGCAGAATGTCACAGGCTGCTTTTGAATTACAGCGGACAGACAAAAAGGTGTTAGACGTTGCCCTCAAATATGGCTATACCTCTCCAACATCTTTTAACAGAGCATTTCAAAGTGTTCACGGAATAACACCGGCTGCTGCTAAAAATAAGGGAAGTACCTTAAATGCTTATCCACCAATTAGATTTTCCGTAAAGATCACAGGAGGAAATGCTATGTCCTATCACATTGCAGAAACAGGAGTTATTAGAATTGTTGGCATTCGTACATCTTTGACCGAGGATATGGAAGAAAATCAGAGAATAGTACCCAAATTTTGGAAGGACACTCTTGACGAAAATAAGTTTTCAGATATATGCCTGTTATCAAATGAAAATCCCAAAGGAATTTTAGGCATAAGCGTTTACCATGACCTGGACAACATTTTCTATTATATAGCCGCTGCCACAAGCAAAGAAGCTCCCACAGGAATGTATCAGCATGAAATCCCAGCTACAACATGGGTGGTCTTTCAAAATGACGGGCATTTTAAAGAAAATGTGCAAGATGTTTTCAAACGGTTTTATACGGAATGGCTTCCTTTTTCCGGCTATGAATATGCCGGACTGCCGGATATTGAAGTGTACCCTATTATCCACGGAAAACCGATTTATGGTCATTCCGAAGTATGGATAGCAGTAAAAAGAGAAAAGGAGAAATAACTATGCAATATCAAATCGAGATACGGGAAACCCCGCCTGTTCGTGTTGCTTACATGAAGTATAAAGGCATTGCTACCGAAGCAAACAGGGTATTTCCCAATGTTTTTAAGTCAATTCGCGGGAAAGTGAATGGTGCGCCGTTTTTTAGCTACTTATCCATGAATCCGGAAACAAAACAGGGAGAAATGGAATTGTGCGTACCCACCGCAGAAAACCCTGTTGGAAACGGCATTGAAGTAAAAGAAATGCCCCGCATAAAAGCGATATGCGTTACTCATATTGGCTCTTATGAAACACTTTCTTTTGCGTATGCTGCCATTGATAAGTATGCAGCAGATAACGGACTGCTACTGACACCGCCATTTCGGGAAGTATTTATAAAGGCTCCCGGAATATTTCTGAAAGGAAACCCGGACAAATATATCACAGAAATTCAGTTCCCAATTAAGGGGGAATAGCTCATGTATGCTATTGAAACGGAAAATATTATAAAGCAGTATAAAAATGGCGTACAGGCACTTTCGGGTTTATCCCTTTCGGTTAAAGCAGGGGAAATCTTTTCGCTGTTAGGGGAAAATGGGGCGGGGAAATCCACCTTAATCCGCATATTGACAACTTATATACGTCCTACTTCTGGAAAAGTAACTATGCTGGGAAGAAACATTTATACAGACGCTGCGTGGGTACGTTCACAGATTGCTTGTGTTGCACAGCAAACATCAATCGACACCCATTTGTCATTAGAAGAAAATATGCTGTTCCAAAGCCGCTTATATAAAATCCCGAAAACAGAAGCCAAAAAGAGAATGGAAAAACTCATTACGGATTTTGGATTGGAACGCTATCGGAAATATCCCGTATCATCTTATTCCGGGGGCGTAAAACGCCGCCTTGATATTGCCCTTAACATGATGTCAAATCCTAAAATTCTCTTTTTGGACGAGCCAACTGTTGGTATGGATATTCAATCCCGTATTTCTATGTGGGAAATGATGAAACAAATCCGTAGTGATTTTGAAACCACTATTTTTCTCACAACACACTATCTTGAAGAAGCAGATAGTTTAAGTAATAACGTCTGTATTATGAAAGACGGAAAAGCTGTAAAGCAGGGGACAACAACTGAATTACGCTCTTTACTTCGGGAAAACACGATACGGGTACAATTCCATAATATTGAGGATGCAAAAGAATACATGGAGATATTAAAGAGCTTTTTCCAGCAAGAAAAAATGATTGTGCATAATTCGGCAATCATCATTCATTCACCTAATACACAATCAGATATGGAGTGTGTAATATCGTTTTTGGCAGAACGTCACATTCCCTTTCAAGGAATAGAGATTGCACAGCCAACTTTAGAAGATGTTTTTTTACGGCTGACACAGAGCGGACAGGGGGAATATATATGAGTGTATTCACAATTTTGCACCGAAATGTAAAATGGCGTTTTCATAACTCATTTACCATTGTAATTACAATTTTACAGCCTATCTTGTGGCTTGTGCTTTACAGTGCTGTTGCCGGGCAGACTATGAAAAATACAGGGATAGAAAACTATACCGCATTTATTCTTCCCGGCTTAGTGGTTTTAGTTAGTTTTTCTACTTGCAGCAGCAGCGGAATTATGAATTATATGATGAAGTCGGACGGTAGCTTTTATCGGGTATTGATTGCACCTATTAAACGAAGCTCTATTGTTTTAGGACAGCTTCTTGAAGCGGTATTATGCACTTTCCTTGAAGTGGGAATAATGGGGTTTGTTAGTCTGCTTTTTCATGTAAGGCTTGCCACTGGTATAACAGGAATTTTTCTGATTTTGATACTGGTGTTTCTGACAGCATTTTTTATGGCGGGGCTTGCTTATGGAATAAGTCTAATTCTGCCAAACGAGGTAATATATGAAACCGTGATGAACGCAATTGTACTGCCTGTATTCTTCCTTAGTACAGCATTATTCTCGGCAGACGGTATCAGCGGCATATTAAAGATTGCAATTAACATCAATCCGTTTACCCATGTGATTAACGTATTGCGTGATCTGATACTTTACGGAACTGTCAGCACAAATAGCATGGTATTTGTGTTCATGCTTTTTATATTTATGGGAAGTATCAGTTTTATTTGGGCTTTACATGGATTGAAAAAGGAATTGAGCCTATAGACGAATTTCTGATAGATTTGGGACATGGATGTGATGCAGAAGTGAATGTTAATAATATACAAAAGCTAACCGCCGCCTTGCGGGGCAGCCGCCCCTATATCGGACGAATGGCGAAAAACGGAAAATTTCTGCCGATGTAAGAAGTGAATACCTTTAGGATTTGAGGTGATGGATTTTGGATATTGCAGTTGTGGATGACGAGAAAGCAATCAGGGAGCATATATGCGGGTTGGTGGAGGAACAGCAGCCGGAAAGCCGCATAGAAGCCTATGCCACGGGAGAGGAATTGCTCGCATCGGGGAGACGGTTTGACATCGTTTTCCTTGACATACAGATGGAAGGCATGGACGGCATAGAGGCGGCAGGGCAGTCAGATGTATCGGGGATGAGTTTTAAGGATATGTGGCAGGCGAGGTATCCCGGAGCGTATTACCATGTGATGGAGGTTCAGCAATATCGCAGGGAGCATGGGACAGGAATGCTTTCCCTCTTGAAAAATCCTTTCGGGATGATACCGATACATCCGCGGTAAACTGGAAGCCGACAGGAGCCGAGCCGGAAGCAACCAGTCCGCAGGTACAGTCCCGATGGAATTCTACATTAGGGCAGAGGCATCGTCAAATCCTTTAATTTGAGCGGCAGGGGTGATAAGAGGGCGCAGGATGCCTTGGAGTATAATAGGAAGAGCAACCTTGACATGGAAAAGCTGATGACCCCTTATACAATCTTCTAGGAACTGGTGCTTCAGATTGCGGGGATTGCCATGATGTCCGTATCGATTTTCTGCTGGGCAAATGAAACGATGTCTATTGCCAATGCGCTGATGTGCATTGTGATGTCCTTCCTTGTGTTCGGGCAGATCAAATTGTTCGGCATGGGAATGTCCATGCTGCGCCTTGCCTCTGCAAGCATTGACCGTACTTTGCAGACGGAAGGAATGGAGCAGATGGATGGGAAAGGTAAGGCATTTTCGCCGAAAGGACATGGGATTGAATTTAAAAATGTGCATTTCTCTTATGAGAACAAGGAGATACTCCACGGCATTGATGTGACATTGCCTGGCAGGACTACTACTTTGGGGCAGGAGGAGAAAAGTTGCTGCTATCTATCTGAGTGTATTTTGTGTTTCATGGATAACCAATCTCTTCCTTTTAGATTATCTGGGAACTGCGGCAAAAATCATCGTATCATTGCTTACCCAGTTGGGTATGAGGTGGTTCCCGGTGCCATGATGGGCTATTATCTGCTCTCCACCACAAAGGTTAGTGAGTTTGTCTTTGCGATGCAGCGGTTGCACATACCAGAAGCATTTATCATTCCATTTTCTGTTATGTTTCGGTTTTTCCCTACAATTTCCGAAGAAGCGGAATCTATCAGAAATGCTATGCGGATGCGGGGAATCACAGGCAAAAAATTTTTCAAGAACCCGCAGGCAGTATTAGAGTACCGAATTGTCCCGTTTATGATGTCTGTGGTAACGATAGGCAATGACCTGTCTGCGGCGGCTTTGACAAGAGGATTAGGAAATGGGAAAAAGCGTACAAGCATTTGTAAGATTGGTTTCCACTGGAAAGATTTTGCACTTATGCTCGTTGTGACCGCCGCTCTGCTGGTATTCCTGATTTTTTCGGGAGGGCTGAAATGATAGAGTTAAAAAATGTGTCTTTCCAATATGAACAAGGCAATTCCAGGGGGAAGATTGAAAATATAGACTTAACGATTCATGACGGCGAAGTTGTGTTGCTTTGTGGCGAATCCGGTTGCGGCAAAACTACACTTACACGTTTAATCAATGGCTTGATCCCACATTATTATGAGGGGACGCTTACAGGAGAGACGATCGTGGAAGGGATAGATGTAAAAAATGTATCCCTGAAGTATGGGGAGAGGAGGCTTTCGGAGACGCGAACAATGCCAGGCATACCTCTTTCTGTCTGTGGGGCTGATATTCATCAACATCTTTGTCATAGAGCTGATGCAGGGCATCCTCGAAAAAGAGGAGATGCTCCGGGAAAGCGCAATGGCAGGCCAGAAGAAGGAGAGCCAGATTGCCCACTACCGGGATATGCAGGCGGTCTATGAACGGCAGGGGAGGAGGAATGCTGTCATCCACGTCAAGCTGGTGCAGGAGGGCGGGAAACTGATCTTCTCTGTAAGGAACCCTGTGATGGAAAAAGTGCAGGTCATAGAAGGCACCGGCCTGTCGAACGTGAAGACCGTGGCGGATAAATACGAGGGCGATTTAGCCGTCTCCTGTGACGAGGAAAAGTTCCAGGCGGTGGTGATGTTATAAACTTTATGGTCATTTCGTGCAATTTATAGTCACTTGGTGCAATCGTGGTTTGAAATGCGGGCGTATCTGCCGATGGATTTTATGAAACGGCAAATTGTATGCGGACCAGGGTTGGCACAAAAATATTGAGGTAGGAGGATGATAGTATGTCTATGAATGTGAATGGAAGCACACAGCAGACGGGAACCGAATGGCTTCAGAGCATGAAGATGCAAAAGCCTGACAGGGCGGTGAACGTCACAATTTCAAGGGAGTGGCTTGAAAGCCTGCAAAACGGCGGTATTATCCATGCTGAACGGTATGTCAGGCATTAAGAATGAAGCGTAGAGGAGGTAAAAGATATGCTTATAATCAGGGATTTCAGTAACAGGTTCCAGCAGATATCGGGAATGCCCATAAACAGCAAGGGTGGTAAGGATATGCTGAAAAGGGCTGGCATTGATACGAACAGCAAACAGTATCAGGCAGTAATGAAAAGTATGTCGGCAGCGTGTTCTGGTGTTGGGTACACAAATGTTCAGGCAATCAAAAACAGAATGAGCCATTATGATAAGGATGGCGACTATATCAGTCCTGTTACGGGGCTGGCAGGTCTGGTTGTAACAGAGAAAAACCGTGCAGAGAAGAATAGAATCATTGATATACCGGAGAGTAGCAGGGATGAGATGTTTGAACTGACTAAGAAAGAGTTTCTGCAGGAAAACGGTGTAGGTAATGGAGACACTACAAGGCGTTCAGATGTATATTTGAATCTGTATCGGAAAATGGATAAGAATGACAGACTGGCAGCAGGGAATACATTAAGGCAGTATGAGCGGGCATATACGCAGGCATTTGTTGATGCGGTGAAAGTTATTGATTCCAAATGGGAGCCGGGAAAGCCGATTCCGTCCGGGGCATTGGACGGAATCACAAGGGAGTCCATTGACAATTCGCTTGTGCAGTCAGGCGACTCCCTTGTGAAAAAAACATCTTCGGGCAGCACACTGGATATACAGGTATAATCTTTACACCCTATTTGGCAGAGGCGCATAATGCTTTGCCTCTGCGGTCTGCCCGGAGGCGAGGGGCGGGGAAGTTAGGTGGAGTGTATTTTCAGGAAATGAACCGCTTGGACTTATTGCGAGGGAGCGAGTATGGCTCTGACCGACAGAGGGCCGCAATAAAAATAATGGAGGATTGAAGGAAATGGGTATTAACGGAATAGGAACAGCGGGATATACGCTGACAGGTCATACAGCAAGGAAGACGGGAAGAAGTGCGGAATCCAGGGCTGTGGGATTCATGGAAACGGTGGAAGAAAAGGCGGTGCAGGGAAAGGCAGCCGACCAGGATGAGAAAGCCTTTGAGATGGTCGGTCCCAATGCCCCGAAGGAAGTGAAGGATGCGTGGATGGATGCGGCGAAAGAAGTAAATGCGAATGGTATGGGAATCCGGGGCAATGGAATGATGAGCCACATATCGCAGATGATGGTGCAGCGGTTATATAAACAGCTTAAGGGTGAAACGGAGAATTTTGACATCCTTGGAAGCACAGTGGAATCTGCAATTCAGGCAACGAAAGAGGCGCTGTACGATTTGGAGCATCCCGTAGTCTATACGCCCAGGAGCATAGAGGTTCAGCAGGCCCGCATCAAAGAAGGGGAATTTTACAGGGCGTTTTTGGAGAAGCTGGAGCAGTTATAAGATACATTAAGGAACAGAAAGCGGGCAGGGACACTTCTGATTTCAAAAATAAAGGAGGATTTGAAAAAATGTATATTAACGGAATAGGAACAACAGGATATCCGGCATGGCATGGGGCAAGAAAAACACACCAGAATACGACAGGAAAGAATTTTGCAGAACAGGTAAACAATGCGGCGGCATACTATCAGTACAGTATGCAGGCGTATTGGGATTTCATGAACAAGAAATAAATTTATCGGCTGTATATCCCTGATAAGCCACAGTCTGACAAGGCAGGGCAGGCATCCCTGATCTTCTGGTAGATTGCTCTGAAAGGTGGATTAAAGATAATTGGAGGAATTATGAATAACACTGTTTTGGAATTTGAATGTGTCGGTATGGATAATGGAGGGAAATTCCCAATCGAATATACAGGGCGGGGACAGGACATATCGCCGGAATTTATAATTAAGAACCTGTCACCGAATGCGAAAACCCTCGCTGTTACATTGGAAGATTTATCACATCCAATTAAGGATTTTACGCATTGGGTTATATGGAACATTCCTGCCACTGACAGAATAAAGAAAGATATTCCTGCTGGCAAGGCTGTGCCAATGTTGGGGAATGCCCACCAGGGGATAGGATATGGCTTTCACCGTTATGCGGGGCCGAAGCCACCGAAAGGGAAAAAGCATACTTACCGCTTTACAGTCTATTCCTTGGATTGTGAAATAAATATAAGCGCCAACTCTATGAAAAGAAATTTTCTGAAAATGGCTGAAAGGCATATCATCCAAAAAGGTAGTATTGTTGGTGAGTTTGAATAAGAAATAAATTCTACGGTTCCATATCCCCAATAAGGCCACAGCCTGACAAGGCAGGGCAGGCATCCCCCCGGCGTTCCGGGAAGCAATGAAGGAGATTGAAATGGATATAATGGGAATGGCAGAAAGCCATCATGCGGGCATCCAAAAAACGGGAAAGCCATCGGACGGTGTGTTGACCGATTTAGGGAGGTGCCGCGAATGAAAAGCTATTTAAGCCTTATTCCAATTTCCGCAAAGGTACACAGGCGGCAAAGTCGCATGACACGCATTTGTATTATTCTTGCCGTATTCCTTGTAACTGAAAAGGAAATTGCCATTAGTGCAGATGCAAAGGAGCTTTTCAACGCCCAGATAGGCGACAACATTATCTTAAATACGCCTGCGGGAGATTTTAATTATACTATATCCGGGTTTTATGAATATGCAGATTACAGCAACGATTAACGAGTTATAAGATTTTATCCTAAATGTTCTGCTCCACGGGTTTATTAAGTACTCAAACTTCCTACATCAAAAATGGGATACTCACCAGGTTCAACACACCATACCGACAGACTGTTGTCCGTGCTGGGCGTAGAGGCAATAAAGGAAGCGCTGGAATCAAAAAGGAGATCTCTTGAAAAATAAGGAATATCTTCATAATTTTAAACAGTGTCCATCCGGGCACTGCTTAAAATAACAGTTTATAAGGTTACCCTGAGAAGAGGGAACTCTTTATTGTGGGCAACCTTTTTTTATGATAGAATATTTGCATTGGGAATTGCCAAAGCAAACCTACGCGGATCCGTATTGTCGAAGCAATCAGAAAGTGTTAAAGATAGAATTTTGGGTGCTGTTACGATAATGGATGAAATTATTTATGGAGTATTTGTAGAAAAAAGAGGGAATGGTATATGTTGAGTAAAGCAGTAGCTGATAATGATATGGAGAACAAAGTATAAATAAAAAAGGTTTCACAGTAACACCATAAAAAATAACATGAGGTGATGCAACATGGAAAAAGTAATTGAACTGTTTTTGGAGTATGTACAGATTGACACGGAGTCTGCTGAGGAGAGTACGACCATGCCTTCGACGATGAAACAACATGATCTGGCGGCGCTTCTGGAGAAGCAGCTGCGGGAGATGGGAGCGGCAGAGATCGTGTACGATAAGGAGCATTGTTACGTATACGCTTCGATTCCGGCGACTGTTGGATGCGAGGATGCTCCGGTGATCGGTTTTATCGCCCATATGGATACTTCTCCGGCGGTGACGGGGGCGGGTGTGAAGCCACGGATCATCGAGAACTATGACGGACGAGATATCGTGTTAAGCGAAGAGAAGCAGGTGGTCATGCGGGTGGCCGATTTTCCGGAGTTGGCTTCCTGTCAGGGGAAACGGCTGATCGTGACCGACGGAACGACACTGCTTGGAGCGGACGACAAGGCGGGGGTGGCGGAGATCATGGCAATGGCCTCATATCTGCTGCAGCATCCGGAGATTGCTCACGGAAAAGTGCGGATCGGTTTTACGCCGGACGAAGAAGTCGGGGCCGGGGCGGATCATTTTAATGTGGAGCTGTTCGGAGCGGATTATGCCTATACCGTGGACGGCGGTCCGCTGGGAGAGATGGAGTTCGAGAATTTCAACGCGGCCGGAGCCAAAGTGTACGTACACGGCCGGAGCGTGCATCCGGGATCGGCGAAGGACAAGATGCGCAATGCCATCCTGATGGCGCAGGAGTTCCAGTCCATGCTTCCTGTGGCGGAGAATCCGATGTATACCTGCGGCTATGAAGGGTTTTATCATCTGGATACCCTGCATGGCAATGTGGAAGAAGCAGTGGCAGAATATATCATCCGGGATCATGACAGGGTGAAATTCGAGAAGAAGAAAGAGCTTTTCCTGCGGATCGCAGGTTACCTGAATGAAAAGTACGGCGCGGGAACTTTCGAGATCGACATGAAGGATTCCTACTATAATATGCGGGAAGTGATCGAGAAAAACATGTTTATTATAGAGCAGGCAAAAGAAGCCATGGCACAGCTTGATGTGGAGCCGAGCGTGTCCCCGATCAGAGGCGGCACGGACGGTGCGCGACTGTCCTTTATGGGACTGCCCTGTCCGAATCTGTGCACAGGCGGCAGGAATGCACACGGGAAATACGAGTATGCCTGCATCGACGATATGGAGACGATCGTGAAACTTCTGGTCAAGATCGTGGAGCGGTAGAACACAACGGTGCAGAAGAAAACAGAATAAAAGAAAGCAGACCTAAACAGGCCGCCGCGTGGGAAACGACCCACAGCGGCGGTTTTCGATTATATCATGATAAAAAATCTTTTCGGCGGTGAAACTTTTTGCAGGGGCAGTCTGTCTAATAGGCACAAAACAAAAGGAAAGGAAGGAAAGAGAGCATGCGGAACAGGAAGGAAGTGTTGGTCCGGAGCATACTCCTGGAAAACTATGAGAGCTATTATAGATTGGCGTTCAGCTATGTACATCAGGAAGCGGATGCCATGGACATTGTGCAGGAGGGAGCCTGCAAGGCAATGGCGAAGGCGCGCAGTCTGCGGGAGGAAAGATTCGCCGGGACGTGGGTCTACCGGATCATGATCAATACGGCCAAGGATTATCTGAAGAAATATGAGAGAGAGCGGGGAACGCTGCGGGAGGATATGGCCGCACCGGAGAAAAGCGGTGTGGATCTGGAACTGCGTGAGGCGGTAGACCGTCTGCCGATGCAGGAGAAGACGCTGATCATACTGCGGTTTTACGAGGATAAACCTCTGGCTGAGATCGCGGAGATCCTACAGGAAAATCTGAATACAGTCAAGAGCCGGCTGTACAGGACATTGGAAAAGCTGCGCAGGGAACTTGCCTGAGCGAGAACGGAGGAACGCTGTTCCTGTTAAGATGAGCAGAAAGGAAAGGGTGTATCAGAATATGAAGAATGTAAAGGAACATACTATGACAGCAGAAGAGAAGAAAGATTTCGCGGAGATGGAAAACAGGATCATGGCCGGACGGGAATCTTATCGGAATATTCCGGTGCCGGAGGAGATGGAAAGGCGGATCAGAGAAGTGACAGCAGGACAGGGAAAGGGCAGCAGGTTCCGGATACCGGCAGCAGTCGCAGCGGCGGTGGCGCTGTTGATTCTTCTGCCGAATACAGGCGCGGATATCGCCTATGCCATGGGAAATCTTCCGGTGGTCGGTAAGCTGTTTCAGGTAGTCACATTTAGAGATTATCAGTATGAGAGCGAACGGTTTGATGCGAATGTGGTAATACCACAGATCGTGGTGGAAGATGTGAAGGAGAAAGCCGGAGAAACGGCCGAAACGACAGAAACGGTACAAGGAGAGCAGACGGAGGAATTCCGGAAACTTCAGGAGACCGTTGAGCAGGTGAATTTTGATATCGACGCGGTGACGGACCAGCTGGTGGAAGAGTTCAGGGAGTCGGCGGAGCTTGGAGAAAGTTACGGCAGTCTGGAGATCCATCATGAGACTGTGACAGACAATGAGCGGTATTTTACGCTGAAACTGTCTATTTACCAGGGGGCAGGCAGTGGTATGGAATCGTATAAATTGTATACCATTGACAAGCAGAGCGGCCGGCAGGTGCAGCTTAAGGACCTGTTCCGGGAGGACAGCGGCTATCTCGATATCATGAGTGAGGAGATTCGTGACCAGATGCGTGCGCTGATGGCGGAAGATGAAATGAAGACCTATTGGGTAGACAAAACGGATATACCGGAATTGAACTGGGAGGGGCTAAAGGAGGACCAGAATTACTACTTTGATGACAACGGGAATCTCGTGCTCGTCTTTGATGAGTATGAGGTGGCGCCGGGCTATATGGGGGCGCAGGAATTCACGGTGGAGAAGGCAGTGTTTGAAGGAATGCTGAACGGATGAATAAATGATACAAAGGACTGCTGCGTGGTGCGGCAGTCCTTTATGTATGCAGCCATACTTTTACAGATAAGTGATCTGTGCGTCGGCATTATAAGTGTGCGGCTCTTTGGAGACAGCCTTGTGGCCGAAGGCGATGGCGATTTCGTACTCGTAATTCTCGGGGAACTGCAGTGCCTTGGAGAAATATTCTTTCTTCTCGCCTCTGAGGGCATCGTAGATGCAGCCGATGATCAGATTGCCAAGGCCCAGGTCTTCCGCGGCCAGTGCCATATTTTCCACCGCGATCCCGGCGTCAAGCGGACTCCATTTGTAGGAGCTGTCAGCGCTTAAGATGACTACTATGGGCGCTTCATAATAGAAATTATGTTCCGGTGCCGTCAGATCACGCAGGCGGTTCTTTTCGGCTTCCAGTTCTGCCAGGATCGGATGATCCCCTTTTAATACGGTAAAGTGGATCTCCTGCTTATTGGCAGCTGTGGGCGCCTGCAGTCCGGCGTGAAGCAGGGCCTGCAGCTGGGCATCTGTCAGCGCTTCGGCGGTGTATCCTCTTGTGGAACTTCTCTTTTTGATGGCTTCGATCACATTGCTCATAATATGCTGTCCTCCTTAAAAAATATATTTTCTGATTTTATAATTATAGCAGAGAAATTTTGCGATTGACATATATAGATAATCTATATATAATGAGAATGTAATATATATAGATTATCTATATATGATTATAGTAAACGACATAACAAATTTGTGTTTCGGCTATTGCAGGAGCCATATGCGGAAGCGCCTGCAAGGCCGAAAACGAACAGGAAAGGAGAGGATCAAAAATGTCAATAGACAGATCGCTGGTCTCAGGGAGTACCGCCATGCTTTTGCTCCGGCTGCTGGAGGACAAGGATATGTACGGATACGAGATGATCGAAACATTGGAGCAGAAATCAAACAATGTTTTTACTTTGAAGGCGGGGACGCTGTATCCGCTGCTGCATTCTCTGGAGGAGAAGAACTATCTGACTTCCTATGAGAGCCCGGCCAACGGGAAGCTGCGTAAATATTACAGCATCACGAAGGAAGGCAGGAAGTATCTTAAGGCCAGGAAGGAAGAGTGGCAGGAATATCAGGCTGCGGTGCTCAATGTACTGTGGGTGGGGATGGCATGACGGAAAGACTACAGAAAACGCGTTATAGAGCGTTTCGGAACGGAGGTAACGATGGAAGAATTTATAAGAAATATTACGGAGCAGATCCGTTGTGTGAGGGCACGGGAAGCCGTGGCAAAGGAGTTGTCGGATCATATTCTGGATCAGGCAGCGGCTTATGAGAAGGACGGCGAGGATCATGAAGCGGCGGTCGCACAGGCAGTCCGTGGGATGGGGGATCCCGTGGAGATCGGTGTAGAGCTGGACCGGATCCACAGGCCGCAGATGGATGTTAAGATGATCGTTATGGTGCTGTTGTTCAGTATCGGAGGTATGGTGCTTCAATACATAGTGGGCGGTTATGCACCGATGGGTGGATCAAATGGCTCATCGGTATATTTGAGCCAGCTTGGCAGACAGGGTCTGATCCTGCTGATATCTTTCGGTGTGATGGCAGGGATGTATTTTCTGGACTACAGCTTTATCGGGCGGTATGCCACAGCGATTTATTGGGGAATGACCATTGTCTTCTTCACGATCAGGATCATGAGCAGCGAAATAAACGGCAGGTATCCTGTGATGTTGATGCTGGTTTACCTTTATGTTCCGGCATATGCAGGCCTGTTATATCAGCTGCGGGGAAGAGGGTATGGTGCAGTGGTAAAAGGGATTGCAATACAGGTTTTAACAGCTGGCGCTGCCTATTACCTGTCCAATATTCTGCACGCTGCGCTTGCGGTGTATCTGATGCAGATGGTTCTGTTGCTTCTTGCAGTCCGTAAGGGATGGTTTGAGGTAAACAAAAGGGATGCGGCTATTGTAATCGTGACGGTTCTCGTGATTATTCCGCTGGCGGCATGTCTGTTTTTGCTGGTGACCGGGCCGGCTGAGGCGGATAATTACAGGTTACGACGGATTCAGGCGTGGCTGCATCCATCAGAGGATCCTTATGGGGCCGGTTATACCTACATGTGGATACGTCAGGGGCTGGCGAAGTCTAAACTGATTGGTGTATATGAAGGGTTTTCTTTTGATGACGAGATTACGTGGCTGGTGCCACGAACAGATCCTTTTATCCTGATAGAGATTGTCTTCACATTTGGCATTCTGATTGGCATTCTGGTGGTTGCAGCTTTAGCGGCGCTGATCATTCATGCTTTTGGCATCGTAAGGAGACAGAAAAACCAGCTTGGTTTTATGATATCAGCAGCGTGCTTTATGGTATTTCTGGACAACTGTCTGGAAGGAGTCCTGATCAACACCGGCTGTTTTCCCGTGACGAGTGTGCAGCTTCCGTTTCTGTCTTATGGTGTGGGTTCAACGGTCACCTATGCAGTCTTTATAGGACTGTTGCTGAGCATTCATCGCAATGAGAAGATCGTCACGGACTACACGGTGACAGGCCGTCCGGTCTGGCGGCTGAACATCAGGCTGGAGAAAAAGTGACGAAAGCATATAAAAAATAAATCGGCATTTTCCGAAGTGAATACAGACTTCGGAAATGCCGATTTTGTTTTTTGTACTATTTTGTACTATCTTATATGTTATGTGTGTTCCTGCTGCTTATTCCGAAATTCCTTTGCCAACAGGAACAGTCCGAACAGGATTCCGTTTACGAGCAGCTGCGAGGGGAGCATGGACCAGGTCACTGCCTGCTCCTGCAGGATATCGGCAGAATATTGATTGGCTACCACGACAGAAAGATTATTGTTTGCATAATGCAGGATCACGGGAACCCAGATATTGTTGGTCTTCATGTACGCCCAGGCGAAGAAGATACCCAGTGTGATACAGGTGATGATCTGCGAAAACGTCATGATCAGCCCTCTGTCAGGGGTGGTGTAGAAGAAAAAGTCCAGGAAAACATGCCAGATGCCCCAGGCAACTCCGAGAAGCAGAACGCCGCCGCGCAGGCCGAACCGTTTCTGCAAAATGGGCTGCAGGTAATACCGCCAGCCGTATTCCTCTCCGAAAAAGGGAGTAAATGCGAGGAAAAAGTTGAGCGGCATGGTGAGCAGGTAAATCCAGGTAGCAGGGTCCTGCACGATCTTAAGAATCATGTCTATCTGCCCGTCGGCGAGATAGAAGATGGCTGCCCGGCCAAAATACAGAACCAGGAAAAGCAGGATACACAGAAGAGAAGTCTTCCATTGTTTCCAGCCAAGGCCGTAAACCGCACGTCTTTTCCTGCCGGAAGCCAGGAGCGGTATCCAGCACAAAATCGTGCCGCCGATTATGATATACTGGCTTATCACCGCCCAAACGGACACGGACTGGCCGTTCGGGACAGGCGACTGCATCGGCAGGAATACGGAGAGCACTGCACACAGAAGCATGACGACGGTCAGCAGTGTGAAGCACACGAAGAACCACTTCGGCAGCATGTTGTCCTTCCGGCGGGTGATCATGTAAGCCAGCATTACGCCGGCAGCCGGATAGTACATCTGGGCATTGGGAAATGCGCTCAGTTCTGCGGATACGGCGTTGCCGTACCAGGTCAGAATGCCCATCGCGTAAGTCACACCGTAGGCCACAAGGAGGAAAATAAGAAGCTGTCTTTTTGTGTCTGCCGGGTCTGCGGGATACGGAATTGGTGTTGTTTCGTTTTGTTCTTTCATTTTATATCACATCCTTACTTTAGAGTATTATCCAGAATCTGCTTTTGCTGTCGTTCCGGATCATAAACAGTATACTGCCAACCGGTTCCGGTGCGTTACAAATTGCCCGGAATGGTCATTTCAATGCCTGAATGGCAGCAGTATGGAAAAAAGATAAAGCTGCCAATACCCCGCTGTACAGGCGTCCGATTTTGTGGTATTTTATAAGAAAGTGGATTCTTAACAAAATCTTAACATAAAGGGAGGCAGAAATGAATTTATTGTCCAAGATCGGTCTTTTCTTCGGGGTCATCCTGCTCTCAAATTATGTAGTCAGCCTGATCTTCCGCTACATAGCACAGAAAACAAAAGCGGTTCATCTCCGTTTTACAAAGAGCGCCATCAATGTTATCATTGATGTCATTGCGTTCTACAGTCTGGCGCAGCAGTTTGAGATGACAAAGGATATCAGTAAGGTGCTTTTGCAGAGCGGTTCCCTGATCCTGGCGATCGCCACTTTTGCCGCGCAGCAGGCGCTGGGAAATGTGATCAGCGGCATTTCGCTGTCCATGTCAAAGCCCTACAATGTGGATGAGAAGATCAGGGTGATCCAGGGCGGGACCGTGATCGCGGAGGGGCTGGTGAAGGATGTCACGCTGCGGCATACGCTCATCTATCAGTTTAACGGGGAGACATGCATTGTGCCTAATTCGGTTATGGATTCGGCGGTGGTCATCAATACGAACTTCACGGAGAATATCGGCAATTATGTAGAGATAGAGATTGGGTACGGGGCGGATATCGAGAAGGCGGTGGAGATCATGCGGCGCATCTGTGTGGAGCATGAGCTGACTCTGAACACGGAGGCCAATGCCGTCACGGCAAGCGGATATACGCAGAACGGAGTCACTTTGAAGACGATCATCTGGACGCAGAATCTGAATGACAGCTTCCGGGCGTGCAGTGATATCAGGATCGCGCTTGTCAGGGAATTCGGCAAAAGCGGCATAGAGATACCGTATCAGACAGTGACGATCTCCAACTACGAACCGGAAAAGCCGGATTGACGGATGACGGATTCCCGTATAAAATTAAGCCTGTGTTGTAATGATTGAAAAGGAATGGAGACGGAAGATGAGCGGGAAGAATGATCTGACACAGGGAAGCGTGGGGAAGAATCTGGTATTGTTTGCCCTGCCTTATCTGCTGTCCAGTTTTATGCAGACTTTTTACGGAATGGCGGATCTGTTCGTGGTGGGGCTGTACAACGGCTCGGAGACGACGACGGCGGTGTCCGTCGGCAGTCAGGTGATGCACATGCTGACGGTGATCATCATCGGGTTTGTGATGGGCACCACAGTGTGGATCGGGCAGTGTGTGGGAGCAAAGGACGAGAAGACAGCGGCGAAGACGGCAGGCACGTCAGCCCTGTTTTTTTCTGTGTTCGCGGTGGCGGTGACCGCTCTGCTCCTGTTGTGTACGGCGCCGATCGTGAAAGTGATGCTGACGCCGCAGGAGGCGGTGGAGGAGACCAGGCTTTATCTGCTGATCTGTTTTGCCGGGATACCGCTCATCACAGCCTATAACGTGATCAGCGGTATTTTCCGCGGGGCAGGAGATTCCAGACGGCCGATGTACTTTGTGGCGGCGGCCTGCGTGACGAATATCGCGCTGGATTTCGTGTTTATCGGCGCCTGCGGCATGGGGGCTGCGGGGGCGGCGCTTGGTACGGTATGCGGACAGGCGGTGAGTGTGGCGGTGTCTCTTGTTGTGATCCGCAGGCAGAATCTGGGTTTTGTCGTGCGCAGGGAGGATTTTCGTCTGGACAGGGAAGTGACCGGCAGGATCCTGAAGGCGGGGACGCCGATCGCCATGCAGGACGGGCTGATCCAGATCGCCTTCATCGTGATCACGGTGATTGCCAACAGCCGCGGGCTGATCATGGCGGCTGCTGTTGGCATCGTGGAGAAGCTGATCGGGTTTATGTTCCTTGTGCCTTCCGCCTTTCTGTCTGCCATCTCTACCGTTACGGCCCAGAATATGGGGGCGGGTAAGGCGGACCGGGCCAGAAGGAGCCTCTATTACAGTCTGGCGGTCACGGTTGGCTGGGGGCTGTGCTGCGCGCTGTACAGCCAGTTTCTGCCGCATACGCTGGTGGGGATCTTTACGAGAGACGGGGAAGTGCTGGCGGCGGGATGCGACTATCTGCGCGCCTACGCTTATGACTGTGTATTTGCGGCGGTGCATTTTTGTTTCAGCGGATATTTCTGCGGCGACCAGAAATCCATGGTCTCTTTTGTCCATAATATCACGGCCATCCTGCTGATCCGTATCCCGGGCGCCTGGCTGGCCAGCAGGCTGTTTCCGGAGTCCCTTTACCCGATGGGCTGGGCGGCACCGCTGGGGTCTTTGTTGTCGGCCGTGATCTGTATAGGCTTTTATCTCTATTACATAAAAATATCAAAATTTCGTCAATCTCAGGCTGGACGCAGGAAGTGATTTCAGGTATAATATCCGTAATAGGATGACGGTTCAGGAGGAATACATATGAAAACAATTAAGGGCAGGCTGTTTGCCACGGTTTCGGCGGCGGCGTTTATCGTTCTTTTCATCGGTGCGGCGGCGGGAGCGACAGTTGTCGGCAGTGCGGGTATCGGCAGTGCGGTCGGCGCGGGGCTTTTGACCGGCGTATTGGGAACGGTGGTCATCGACGCGGCAGTATCCTCGGTTTTGGGCAGCGCGCTTCAGCCGATTGCGGAACTGAAACAGTTTGCGTCCGGTGATTTCAGCGAACAGAGCCGGATGGAGGCAGGCACCGGAGTGGGGGACGGCTTCCGGGACGAAGCAGAAGAGGTGTCCCAGGCAGCCAGGACCATCAGGCAGCGGATCCGGGAGACGATCAACGGGACAAGCGGGGAAGCGGCGAACATCGCCGATACGGCATCCGCCGCCTACAATGAGATGGCAGAGCTGAACAATAAGATTGACGAGATGGATCAGGTGATGGACGGGCTGACCGGTAAGGTGCAGGAAGCGGCGGAAGTGACCCAGAGTATCAGTGACGCCAGCGGTGAGATCGGGACGGTGGTGGACGATGTGTCCTGCAAGGCGTCTGAGTCGGCCGATGCGTCAAGGGATATCAATATCCGGGCGGACAAGCTTTATAAGAGCACGGTAGAGTCCCAGAAACAGGCGGAGAAGGTCTATCACAGCGCGGCCGGGGAGCTGGAACACGCGCTGCAGGAAGTGGAGAAGATCGAGGTCATCAAGACGCTTTCCAGAGAGATCGGTGAGATTGCGGGCAAGACGAATCTGATCGCGCTCAACGCAGCCATTGAGGCGGCCCGGGCGGGTGATGCGGGCAGGGGCTTTACGGTAGTGTCCGAGGAAGTCAGGAATCTGGCGGAGAGTTCGCAGGTTACGGTGGAGAAGATTCAGAAGGTGATCGGCGAAGTGGTGGATTCCGTCATGGCCTTGAAGGACAGTTCGGGCAGGCTGCTGGAGTTCGTGCGGGAGGAAGTGATGAACGACTATGACACGATGGTGAGTACCGCCGAGCAGTACCAGAAAGATGCGTTCTTCTTTGACGGGATCGCCACGGATCTGGGGGCTTCTGCGCAGGAGATGGGAGCGTCCATCGAGGAGATGCTGGCATCCCTGCAGACGGTGTCTTCCCTGAACAATACGATCGTGGAGGAGGTCAACCATGTGGCCGGCGCGATGCAGAATACCAACGTCGGTTCAGAGGAAATCCTGCGCAAGATGTCGATCATGGAGAGAAGCAGCCGTTCTCTGCAGGAGATTGCGGCCGCTTTCCGGGTGTGATCGTCCCGGGCGTTTACTCTTTCACATATTTTCGCAGGCAGAACAGTGCCAGCACATTGGGCAGCACCATCATGGCATTGATCAGATCGGTGCTTTCCCAGACGAGGTGCATGGGGATGATGGCACCGAAGTAGATCATCAGAATATAGCCGAGCTTGTAGAGCGGAATACCTTTTTTTCCCATAAGGTATTCCGTTGCTTTTTCTCCGAAATAGGACCAGCCGATCAGTGTCGTGACGGCAAAGGCCGCCAGGGAGATGGTCAGGAAGGCGTCACCCACATAGGGAAGGTGCCGGAAGGCTGCGGCCGTGAGGCCGGTTTCCGCCACGCCGGCCGTGGAGGCCGGATCGTAGAGCATATTGGCTACGATGACGATGCCGGTGACCAGGCACATGACTACCGTGTCCCAGAATACGGCGGTCATGGAGACATAAGCCTGGATGCGGGGCTCGGAAACATGGGATGCGGCGGCCGCGATGGCGGAGGTGCCGATGCCTGCCTCGTTGGTAAAAAGGCCTCTGGCGATGCCGTAGCGCAGGGCGTGCTGGACGGCTGCGCCCGCCATGCCGCCGGCCACGGAGCCGAAAGAAAAGGCGTCTCCCAGGATCAGCAGGCAGGCGGCCGGCAGTACTTTGTGATAGAGCAGCAGAAGCAGCAGACAGCCGAAGAGATAGACGAAGCTGATCGCCGGCACCATGCGTTCGCAGATGTTGGCGATGCTCTTTACGCCGCCGAGAATCACGGTCCCGGTGAGGAAGGCGAGGACGATTCCTACCAGATGGGGCGACAGATGGAAGGTTTCCGCGGCCGCCTGGGTGACGGAATTGGCCTGGGTGGTGCAGCCGACGCCGAAGGCGGCGATCAGCGTGCAGGCAGCGTAAACACCGCCCAGATATTTGTTATGTAAACCATTCTTCAACACATACATGGGGCCGCCCACGTAATCGCCGGCGGCATTGCGGCCGCGGAAGAGGACGCTTAAATAGCATTCGCTGTAGGCGGTGGCCATGCCCAGAATACCGGTGATCCAGCACCAGAAGATGGCGCCCGGGCCGCCCAGGGCCACGGCGGTGGAGACGCCGATGATGTTGCCGGTGCCCAGGGTGGCAGCCAGGGTGGTGGCGAGGGCGGAGAAGGGCGACAGATTCTGGCCGGTGTTGTCCGCTTTGCCAAGAGAGAGCTTCAGAGCATAGAGAAGATTGCGCTGCGGAAAATGCAGTTTCAGCGTGAAATAAATGTGGGTTCCCATCAGCAGTGTGAGAAGGGGAATGCCCCAGATCAGGTCGTTAAGTCGTTCAAGCAGTGCCATAGGCGGTAGGTATCCCTTACGATGCGGCGTAGAAAGCCTTTTCCCTACATTATATCGAAAAGGGGCGGTAAAAAGAACTGAAATGTGGTACACTTATTCTATGCACATCTTTCCACAGTGTGCAGGGTGAAGAAAGGAAGGGGAAGATACATGGAAGAGCGGGCATACCGGTGGGCGCAGGCTTTGTGCGAATGCGCGGGAGAAGGAGAGGCTTTTTTACAGGCGTTCTGGCAGGCGCTCAGGCAGTCGGAAGGGATCTATGCGGAATTTGTGTATTATCTGGAGCGGCAGACCTTTTGCTGCGCTTATAAGGTGGCGGGCTACAGTGTTGTGGATATTATGGTGTGGCAGATCGACCATTTTAAGGCCAATCTGGATCAAAGCCACAGCGGTGCGGCTTATGCTGGCGGGCACAACGGCGACCGGATGCTGTTGATGGCTTTTGATACCATGTTGAAGATGGAACGGGATCCGGAGCGGTATGCGGCGCCTATGCGCAGCGAGACGGGAACCGATTATGCGGATAAATATTAATACGACCAGAGAAAGGAATACAACCTGTCTATGAACAAAGAGGATATCAGGATCAGGAATGTGATCGTACATATCATGGATCCGACCATCGGGATGCCGGTGCTGTCGGACACAGAGCTGGAGTACGGCTCCGAGATCGCGGAATTTTTGAAGGAGCATATCGTGAAGATCAGTTCCGGGGATGATGCCAAGGAGTGCCGTTTCTATAAGGAGGAATCGGAGATCTATCGGATGCTCAATTCCTATTCGGATGAGGATTTCGTGGCGGTGAGTAAGGAGATCGCAGGGCTTTTGTATGATATCATGAGCGGCAATATTGATATTCCGCCGGCGGATCTGATGGTGGTCCGTTTCCGGGAGGGCGAGGAGGAGTATCTGGCGCTTTTGAAGATGAATTACAAGGCATTTTACACGCACAGGACGATGGCCGCCGGGGACGGGGAGGGCAACAGCAACGAGATCATAAGGCATAAATCCATACTGCCTTCGGAGAGCCAGCGCCTGACGGAGGCGGCGGTCATACGCTTAAACGATCTGGCGCTGCAGGTGATCGAGAGAAAATATGAGGTGAACGGGGAGAAAACGAACTACTTTTCCTTTCTTTTTCTGAAATGCAGCGCCCATATGTCGCACAAATCCAAGCTGGCCATCGTGAGCCGGGCGGTGGAGAGCGTGCAGAAGGAAGGCTTCGACGAGACGGAACGGTTTGAGAAGCAGATGCGGGCCAAGAGTATTATCCAGGAGGAGATCGAGGAAAAGGGCGGTTTCGTGGTGGAGGAGTTAGCGGAGAAAATCTTTGAACAGGAACCGGAATTAAAAGTGGCTTTTCAGGACAAGATGGAAAAGTACGATATGGTAAAAGAAGAGATACAGCCGCGCAGCGATAATACGGTGCGCAAATACCAGAGTCAGCATCTGTATACGGATACCGGGATCGAGATCAAGATTCCCATGGAGCAGTATAAGAATCCCCAGAGCGTAGAGTTTATTACCAATCCGGACGGGACGATCTCGGTGCTGATCAAGAACATAGAGCATCTGGAAGCAAAGCTGTGAGTGAGGTGCAGGGATATGGGAACTTTGTTGGATTATCTGAAAGAGTACGGAGATTATACGCTGGCGGAGAAGCCCTTTTGCGAGGTGGACAGCCTGATTTTAAGTCAGTTTTCCTATCTGAAATTTGACGGGATGCTGCCGGAAGAAGCGGCGCAGGGGGCTGAAAGCAGGGTAGTCAGTCTGGAGCAGATACGGCGTCATGAACAGTATGATTCCCTGTATGGGGACGAGCGGTACCGCCGGGACAATACGGCGCTTTTTCTCGGGATGTATGACAGCAGGCGGTTCCATAATACAAAGATCATGAATTATGTAAACCGAATCGATCTGGATACGGAGATGCAGTTTGCGGCGGTGACGATCGTGCTGCCGGACGACATGGTCTATGTGGCCTTCCGGGGAACGGACGAAACGATTGTGGGCTGGAAGGAAGACTTAAATCTGGCCTTTTCCGAGCCGGTGCCGGGACAGCGTATGAGCGTGGAGTACCTGAACCGTGCGGCAGAAACCTTCCGGGGTGCGTTCCATGTGGGCGGGCATTCCAAGGGCGGTAATCTGGCGGTCTATGCGTCCATGAACTGTCGGGAGGCGGTACGCGGCCGCATTGTGACGATTCATGACCATGACGGTCCCGGCTTCCGGCCGGAGGTAAAAGCGCAGGGAGCCTATGAAGAGATCGCGGAGAGGATCCGCAAGACCGTACCCCGGTCCTCTCTGGTGGGGATGCTGCTCTATTCGGAAGGGGAGTATGAGGTGGTGGAGAGCAGAACCATTGGGCTGGCCCAGCACAACCCGTACACATGGCTGGTCAGGGACGACGGTTTTCTGATCGCTGACGACATCCGTTCGGGGCGCAAATTCATGGACAAGGCGCTGAACCAGTGGATTCTGTCGCTTTCGCAGGAAGAGATGCACACCTTTGTGGATACACTGTATCAGGTGCTGTTGGCTTCCGAGACGGATAACCTGATCGACTTTACGGCCAACTGGATGAAAAGCCTGCACGGGATCCGCATGGCGCTTAAGGGACTGGACCAGCAGACACAGAAGGTCATCCTGCAGATCCTGCGGGCGCTGCTCGATACGGTCTCCTGCAACTTAAAGGAGCGGTTCAGGAGCAGGAACGAGGCAGAGCGGGAGAAGATGGAGGAAGGGATCCGGCAGCTGCAGCATGCCTTTCGGAAGCAGGATTAGTATAACCTGCGATAAACTAACTTATGACAGCCACTGCGTCCATCTCGGCGAAATACTGTAGAAGCCTGTCGCCGCTGCCGTCCGGGAGTCGTTCGGGATGCCACTGCACGGCGATGACGGGCAGGGCGGCATGCTGGATGCCTTCGATGATGTTATCGCCGGCGCGGCAGACGGGCAGCAGATTTTTGCCCGGCCGGTCGAGGGCCTGATGATGGGCGGAGTTAACCGGGGTGCTGAGACCGTACAGCTGATAGAAGAAATCGGTGCGGGTCAGGCCGCTGTGATAGACGTGGTGCTGTTGATCCGCGCCGTTCCACTGGTGGGTTCCGGCAGTGGCGATATGCTGGATGATGGTACCGCCGAAGGCGACGTTGATGATCTGCATCCCCTTACAGATGCCGAGGATCGGCCGGCCGCTGCGCACAAAGGCTTCCAGCGCCTGCATCTGCAGAATATCCAGTTCTGTGTCTATGCCGCGGGAGCCGCGGTTTGCCTGGCCGAAGAAGGCGGGCGTGATGTCGCCGCCGCCGGGCAGCAGCAGATGGGTGGCAGCTGCGGTCTCCCCGGGGTTTAATGTGGTAAAGCAGGACAGCTTAAGCCTGCGCAGTGCGTTTTCATAATTTACAGTATCCTGGCTGCGGCCGAGGATGGCAATGGTCGCGGAAGGGGCGGTGCCGGAAGAAGTCATAGTGTGATCCCCTATACTGACAACAGAGATGTTACTATAGTATATGTGGTATATGGCTGACAGTGAAGGGAAGTGGGAGTTGCATATTTTTGAACAAATTTTTAATCAAAATGGAAAATAAGAGTTGCTTTCTTGCTGACCATCCCATATAATTTAGGCATAGTTAAAATATTTTAAAATACGTTGAAAATTGAAACTGGCAAATTTCTATTTTCAATGTTGTTATAGTTATAGTAAACGACATAACAAATTTCGTTTACTATAGCTATAGAATGAGAAAGGACAGGGACAGCAGGATGGACAGAGCAACAGAGTCAATTTACAATAAACCGTGGATCATGCAGAGGGCGGATCCTTATGTGTACCGGCATACGGACGGCACTTATTATTTTACCGCATCGATCCCTGCGTATGACGGGATCGTGCTGCGCAGGGCGGATTCGCTTAAGGGGCTGGCGGAGGCGCCGGAGAAGGAGATCTGGCACAAACACGAGTCGGGCATTATGAGCTGCCATATCTGGGCGCCGGAACTGCATTATATCAACGGCGGCTGGTACATTTATTATGCCGGCGGAGATAAGGATGATGTGTGGGAGATCCGGCCTTATGTGCTGGAATGTCTGGACGAAGACCCGATGACGGGCACCTGGGTGGAGAAGGGGAAGATGAAGCGGGCCGGAGAAGATGAATTCTCCTTTGAGGCCTTTTCTCTGGACGGGACAGTGTTTGAGAATAAAGGGAAGTGGTATTATATCTGGGCCGAGAAGGTGGGTGTGGGAAAGCAGATCTCCAATCTATATATCGCGAGGATGGCGTCGCCCTGCGAGCTTGAGACGGTGCAGGTGCTGCTCACGACACCGGACTATGACTGGGAGCGGGTGGGCTTCTGGGTAAACGAAGGGCCGGCGGTGATCAAACGGGAAGGGAAGATCTTTATGACCTATTCCGCTTCCGAGACGGGCGTGGCGTACTGTATGGGGATGCTGACGGCGGATGAGGATGCGGATCTGCTGGATCCGCTGTCCTGGCGTAAAGAACGGTATCCGGTGCTGGGATCGGATGAGACGGCCGGTATCTATGGCCCCGGCCACAACTGCTTTACGGTGGATGAAGAAGGACATGATATCATGGTCTATCATGCCCGGACGGAGACGAAGATCGAAGGAAATCCGCTTTACAATCCGAACAGACATGCGATGCTGATGCAGCTGGAATGGAAAGACGGCCGGCCGGTGTTCCGGTTCTGAGCAGGCTTACCCGGAACGGGCGCTTTAAACAGAGGCAGAGAGCAGAACGTGAGAACATAGCGGCGCTGTGATGCTGTGTTGATCGTATGGCAAAAGATGGACAGAGCAAATAAGGAAGAGGAAGAAGCAAAAGAAGGTGAAAGAAAGGAACTGGTAAAAGCATGGCAAAATTATTTATCAACGAGAAGAACAGGAAGGGGCACATCAACCCTGAGATCTACGGTCATTTCTCGGAGCATCTTGGCAGGTGCATCTATGAGGGCCTGTATGTGGGCGAGGATTCCGAGATTCCCAATGTGAACGGGATGCGCACGGATGTCGTGGAGGCTCTCAAAGAGATGAAGATACCGGTGCTGCGCTGGCCGGGCGGCTGTTTTGCGGACGAGTATCACTGGCGGGACGGCATCGGGCCGAAGGAGACCAGAAAGAAGATGATCAACACCCACTGGGGCGGTGTCGTGGAGGACAACAGCTTCGGTACCCACGAGTTTTTTGAGCTGTGTGAACAGCTGGGATGTAAGACCTATGTGAACGGCAATGTGGGCAGCGGCACGGTGCAGGAGATGAGCGAATGGGTGGAGTATATGACCTTCGAAGGCGTCTCCCCGATGGCTGACCTGCGCAAACAGAACGGACACGAGAAGCCCTGGAAGATCGACTATTTCGGTGTGGGCAACGAGAACTGGGGCTGTGGCGGCAACATGACGCCGGAGTATTACGCGAACCTGTACAGAAGATATCAGACCTATGTGAGGCAGTACCACAAGGATGCGCCGATCAGAAAAGTGTGCGGCGGACCGAACGTGGCGGATTATAACTGGACAAAGAAAGTGCTGGATACCTGCTTTGCGAGCCCGCAGCCGGGCGATGGTATGGGCACAAAGGGCTTTATGGACGGCCTGTCCCTGCACTATTATGTGCATCCGGGCGGATGGCAGGACAAAGGAAGCGCCACGGAATTTGATGACAGGACCTGGTATAAGACGATGGCCAAAGCGGCCTATATCGAGGAGTTGATCGAACGTCACGGCGCGATCATGGATCAGTACGATCCGGAGAAGAAGATCGGTATGATCGTGGACGAGTGGGGATGCTGGTTCGATGTGGAGCCGGGGACGAATCCGGGATTCCTGTATCAGCAGAATACCATGCGGGATGCGCTGGTAGCGGGCGTGTCGCTGAATATCTTCAATAAACACTGCGACCGTGTGAAGATGACATGTATCGCACAGATGGTGAACGTGCTGCAGTCCGTGATCCTGACGGAAGGGCCGAAGATGCTCTTAACGCCCACCTACCATGTGTTCCATATGTATAAGCACCACCAGGATGCGGAGCTTGTGGACAGTTATATCGAGGGCAATAAGACCGTCAGCATGGACGAGGAATATCAGGTGCCGATTTTGAGCGAGTCCGTGTCCGTGGATGCCGAAGGATATGTGAATGTGACCCTGAACAATCTGTCCGTGACCGAGGACATGCCTGTGGAGATGGCCTTTGCACAGCTGCAGCCTGGTCAGGTGAAGGCAGCCATCCTGCGGGAAGAGATGCACGCCTGCAATACCTTCGAGGAGCCGGAGAAGGTGAAGGAGGAGAGCTTCGATGCCTTTGAGATCAGGGACGGCAAGATCTGCTTTACGGCGCCGGCCTGCAGCGTGATCAGTTTCCGTGTGAAGTAGAAAGGGCAGGAAATAAGGAGAGGCGTGATGAGAGAGATGGAAAAAGAGACAAAACGCCACTGCCGCAAATGTCTGACAAGAGACATGGATCAGAATGCATATTTTGAAAATCTGCACGCTTACATCCGGGATCTGGATGAAGCGCTGAAAGTTGAGGAGCCGCTTTACGAAGAGCGGCTTTCTCTGTGCAGAAAATGCGATCTGCTGGCAGACGGCATGTGCAGGGCCTGCGGCTGTTATGTGGAGCTGCGCGCGGTGATGAAGAAAAACAGCTGTCCCTATGAGAAATGGGTGAGTGAAAAAGAATTATCATAAAGTATGCGAAAGAAAAATATTTCAACTTTTACTAAAATGTTTTAAATTATTAAAAAATAGGTATTGACGGAAGCTGAATAGCATTGTACAATGTGAATATAGATGACAGACAAATGAGAAAAAAATAGTCAACTTGCTTAATTGCCTGATCGTTTCAAGGGAAAAGCGCCGGCTGTTTTTGGGAAAAAGTCAAAGTGATGCCCGCTGATTTAAATTATTTTAAGGAATAAGCATAATGCGCTTTGAGAAATGGTTTGTCTGGAAATCGACCTATTTTTTTAAAATCTAAAGGAGGAAGAAGGATGAAAAAGAAAGTATTGGCTACTCTGCTGAGTACGGCGATGGTTGCTTCCGCCCTGATTGGGTGTGGGGGGGGGGCAGAATGCTCCTGCCAGTGACGGTGCTGTAGCGGGCGATGAAGCGGCTGCAGGTGATGAGGCAGCGGCGGGGGACGACGCAGCAGCGGGCGATGAGGCAGCGGCAGGCGACGAGGCGGCTGCAGAGGAAGAGATCCCGACAAGTACCTTCGGTGACCCCAACGGAACCCATATGGAGATGTGGACTTTCGTGGAACTGCACGGACAGCACTACGGCAACATGGTTGAGAAATGGAACGAGCAGAATCCCGACAGGACGATCGAGATCACATGTACTACATATCCTTATGCAGACATGCACACGAAGCTGCTGACATCTCTGACAGCAGGCACCGGTGCGCCTGATATCTGTGACGTGGAGATCGGCCAGTTCCCGAATGTGGTAGCAGGACTTGACACCTGGCTTGTACCGCAGGACGACAATGCAGCGCCTTATCTTGATACGATGGTTCCTGCCAGAATGGATGTTTATGCAGGTTCCGACGGACATTACTATGGTATTCCCTACCATGTAGGCGCAACCGTTATGTACTATAACGTGGCAGCGATGGCTGAGGCGATGGGAGCTTCCCAGGAGGATATCATCGCGAAGATCGATGCGGTGGTGACATGGGATGATTATGTAGCGCTTGGTCAGGAGTATCTGGCGGCGATCGCAACGGAAGGCAAGTTCTGGACATCTGTGGATACCGCAGGCTGCGACTGGCTGTGGATCGCGATGGCGGAGCACGGCGAAGACTGGACAGGCGGATTTGACGGTACGGCCAACGTGCAGCTTGATTCCGTGAAGAAGATGCTGACGATGCAGCAGGAATGGATCAACAACGGACTGGCACAGGTTTCTCCTGACGGACATACGGATCTTGAGGCAGGTTTCCAGAACATCCTTGACCACAATATCGTATCTTTCCCGAAGGCTATGTGGTATATGAGCCGTTTCACCAACTATATGCCGGAAGAGTCAGGTAACTGGTATATCGCAAAGTGTCCGGTATTCGAAGCAGGCCAGCCCTGTTCCGTAGGTATCGGCGGTACAGGTACGGTAGTAACACAGCAGGCAGGTGATTCCGATCTTGCATCCGAGTTCCTCTGCTGGGCTAAGATGTCCGAGGAAGGCGAGCAGCTGATCTGGGATAACCTGGGATTTGACGTATGTAATACGGCACTTTGGAATGATGACGCATTCGCACACGACGACAACAATCAGTATAATGCATTCTTCATAAATTATCCTTACGATGTTCTTTACAGCATCAAAGATGATATCGGCGCGGTTTACACGACAGCAATCAGCCCGACCATCAATGAGCAGTTCTGCAACATCACGCTGAACGATATTCTTGAGAACGGCGTGGATGTGGAAGAGGCACTGCAGACCGCACAGGATGTAGTGGATCTGGAACAGTAAAACATACAATACAATAGGGCGGCGGTAATAAGCTGCCCTATTATTTCGAGGGATGGCAGGAATGAGTCATGCCTGTATTGGGTAAGGAGTGTGTGCGTATGAGTAAATTCAAGAAGTTTTTCTATTCACAGAAGGCGGCGCCCTATGTGTTCGTCCTTCCGTTTATCTTAAGTTTTGCGTTCTTTTGGATCTATCCTCTTTGCAGTACGATCACCATGAGTTTTCAGGATATCAAACCGACAGGGGCAGAGTGGGTCGGTTTTGCCAATTTCGTGAAGCTCGGCAAGGATACGGCGTTCCGCACGGCGGTCATGAACAGTTTTGAATACATGCTGCTGACGCTTGTGCTGTTGATTCCCTTTCCGATGCTTTATGCAGTGCTGATGGATTCCAGACTGGTGAAAGCGAAGGGATTCTGGAAAGCGTGTCTGTATGTGCCGGCATTGACGTCCGTAGTAATTTCCGGTACACTGTTCCGTCTGATGTTCTCCGAGTATGCGACAGGACAGATGAATGTGATCACATCGGCTCTGGGGCTTGGGACTTTCAAATGGTTAAAAGTAAAAGCGACCGGCCTGTCAGCGCTTGTTATCGTGGCGTGCTGGAGATGGACCGGTGTAAACATGCTCTACTTTATATCCGGATTGAAAGCGATCGACACGGCGTTGTATGAATCGGCGGAAATCGACGGGGCAAACGCATGGCAGAAGTTCCGGTATGTGACGCTTCCGTTGTTAAAGCCGACCACGATCTATGTACTGACCATCAGTGTCTATGCGGGTCTGGCAATGTTCATGGAAGCATATATGCTGTGGGCAGGTCCCGATTCGCCAAACAACATCGGTCTGACCATCGTCGGCTATCTGTATAAGAGAGGTATCGCGAAGAACCAGTTAGGCTACGGAAGTGCAGTCGGTATCGTACTGCTCGTCATTGCTTTGACCATCAATATCATTCAGCTGGTATTGAACGGAACATTCAAGAAGGAGGAAAGATAATATGGCACAAACATCCTCTGTAAACGCAAAAGAAACCATGGGCATGATGGCAAAAAGAAGGATCCTGACGTTTGTTTCGACGGCATTCTTTGCAGTGCTCTCCTTTATCATCGTATTTCCGCTGCTCGCCGGACTGATCGCGTCTTTCAGGCCCGGTACGGAACTGATCCGCAGGGGCCTGAGTGTGGATCTGGACTTCAGCACGATGACGCTGGCAAACTATAAATATCTGTTCGGCAATAACGCCGACGGCCAAAGATACTTTATGTGGTACAAAAACAGCCTGATCCTGACGGCAATCTCCGTAGTGGGAACACTTTTTATCTGTTATGTCGTGGCGTATGGACTGACGATGTACAATTACAGACTGAAAAATTTCCTGTTCTTCCTGGTCATCGCCACCATGATGGTGCCTTTCGAGATCCTGATCCTTCCCTTGTATAAGGAAATGATCACCATCGGCCTGATCGATACCATGGCGGGCGTTGTACTGCCGGGAATATGCGGAGCATCCACGATCTTCTTCTTCAGACAGTACATGACGGGACTGCCGAAAGAACTTCTCGATGCGGGACGGATCGACGGCGCCACGGAGTACGGCATCTGTTTCAAGATCATGCTGCCGATCACCAAGCCGGCATTCGCGGCCATGTCCATTCTGACAGCGATGGGCGCATGGAACAACGTGCTGTGGCCGATGCTCGTATTCAGGAGTGCGGACAAATTTACGCTGCCGATCGGTTTAAATACCCTGCTCACACCTTACGGCAACAACTATGATGTGCTGATTGCAGGTTCTATCTTCGGTATCATACCGGTATTTATCGTGTTCCTCTGCTTCCAGAGATATTTTATCGAAGGTATGACAGCAGGAGCAGTCAAAGGATGAGTGCCGCCTTGTAAAAGGGATACATTCCTTATATATGGAAACTGCCGCCAAAGCCGGATCTCCGGCCGGGGCGGCAGTTTTTGCGTTATGGAAGGTGCGTCACAGCAGCTTTACGGGGCCGGAGATGATCTCCCTGGCAACGTATAAGGTGCTGTCAATCCTGGCATTCATCGTCCATTTCACCAGAGTTATCTCACCCCGCTCAATCTCGATACAGGTGATGCAGCGGGGATGTACACAGCTTCCCGTATTATAATAGAAAGAAGGCTCCTGCGGCAGCACGGGGCGGTGGGTATGTCCGGTGACCAGGATATGCTGCCGTTCTCTGGCCCATTGGCGCAGGCTTTCTTCGCATTTTTCCTTTACCTCGTAATTCTTGGCGGCGCTGGTGGGATCCAGAAAGCCCAGATTCTCAAGCGGGCTCCAGAAATACCGTACCAGAAAGCGGGCCAGAGGCCAGAGCGTGGAATTGAGCAGACTGGCCTGGTGGCCGTGGGTCAGGTAAAGAGATTTCTCTGGAAAAGATTCGGAGCGCAGCACCAGAGCCTCCAGAAAGGCCGGGCTCTTTTTGCGGGTGATATTGTGATTGCCGTAGAGAAGATACAGCCGGCCCCGTTCCTCAAATCGGGAAAACATACAGTAGACATCGTCGTGGATCTCGGTGATATTGCGCAGCTTCCGGTTTTCCCACAGTTCTTCCCCGTCTCCCAGCTCGATATAAGTGAAACCGCCCCGGTAATAATGTTCCAGCGCCGCGTAGTAGAGATGCTGGTTTTTCAGAAAATTGTCGGAGGAAGTACCCACGCCCCGGTGACAGTCACTTATGAGAACATATTTGGAGCATCTGTTTAAGGGCAGTGCGGGTGCCTGCGCAAAAGCGCGGTCCAGACGGCTTGTGATACTCATGAAGTTCTCCTGTCATGAAATCTGTGCGGCCGGCATCTGCGGCAGCATTTCGGGCGGCGGCAGCCGCTTTTCCGGTGGCACCTTCTGTGAAAACGATGCAGCCGCATCAGCCGCCGGAAGCAGAAAGGCAGGTAGAAGTAAAGATATAATACGCGGTCTTCCGTGCAGACAAAGGGTCTGGTGATCCAGACGAAAAGACGGCAGTAGATCCGGTTCAGACACTGGGAAAGCCAGCGGTGGAAACGGGTAAACAGACTGTAATGCACGGGCAGCGGCCGGTGGAAGGTAAAAGAAAGACAAAGGTTCTGGATGGTAATCTCCTCTGCGGGATAACCGGCCCTGCATAAGCCGCAGTGGAAGGCATCCATCATTTCCTCGTTGGGAAAATAGACGGCGGCTTTCAGGCGCAGGTCCTGCGGACAGGAAAAAACACCCGGTATAAAGGCCGTAAGCCACCAGTGCTTCTCGGAGATCTGTACATATGTGCCGTCCGTTTCGCAAAGATGAAGAGAGCAGGAAAGCATTTCGTGTTCGTCGGCAGCTGCAAAATGCGCCACCTGATATTCCGCCTCGGACAGGAGCCTGTCGGCATGGTAGATGCCGATCTCCGCCCCGGTGTTGATGCCGTACTGGCCTTTCCAGAATTCGATCAGCCACGTCTTTTTCTGGTAGTCGAAATAGACCGGGAGGGCGTCGAAGACCATCTGGAAACGGGGCGCCATATAGTCATAGAACCACGTGTAGCCGGCGGCCTTCTGCCAGGCGTCTATGGTGGAGGAAAAGAAACCGCAGCAGCAGTGATAGACATAGCCGAAAGGAGCCGCCAGTTCCTCCAGCATGGAACATTTCTGACATTTATCCATACATTTGACCCGGCAGATGATCTTTTTTCTGCGGAAATGACAGAAGATCATGCAGACAAACGCGATCAGAAACAAGATAAAAAGAGTAACGTACATAATGTGTAACCTATAATCCTATGTGGTTTTGTTCTATTTTATGCCGAAAAAAGGGAAAGGTTATTGAAGAATTTGTGCGGGGTGTTTCGTTCTTGTTTATAGAGGTGAGTGTGTACCCGGTGTAAAATGGTGCGGAATGGAGGAAAAATGATGGAGCGGATGATGGAGAGAACAGCGTACAGTAAGATGGAGAATGAGGGGGACAGGAAAACGGAGAGGCCTGTAGAGAGAAGCATTAAAAGAAGATTTGGAAAAAGGATGGCGGGGATGCTAAAGACCGGGCTGTTGTTTCTGCCTGTCCTGTGTCTGGAAGGATGTGCGGAAGCGATACCGGCAGGACTGGGAGACAGCAGCCTGGACGGTTTATCTGAGAGATCCAGCTGTTTTACCTATTATGCTTCCGCGTGCGATGACGGAGACTTTCAGGTGAAGGGCAGGGTGTATCTGCATGAAACCAATGCGGGGATCGTATGTATTACGGCAGAGGAGGATACGGAGGTGGACGTGCAGGGAAGTATAAAAAATGCAGAAGGTGATGTGCAGCTTGTCTTTGAAGCGCAGGACAAAACCCGGACAGTCATCGTCGATGGGGAAAACAGGGAGGTCGAAGAGAAAGTCGCAGTTGCGGAAGGAAAAAGTGAAATTTACTTTACCGGAGAAGGCAGCTGTGAATTCAAGCTGGAGATGACCGCCGGGGACAAAGTGAGCTTTGATGACGGAATGGAAAAGCCGGAGCCGGACAGCGGGGCGGAGGGTGCGGAAGACCGGGAGCGGGATGCCGGGACGGAGGAGGCGAAGGACCGGAAGGCGAATGTCGGGGCGGAGGATGCGCAAGATTGGAAGTCGGTTGTCGGGACGGAGGATGCGGAAGACCAAAAGCAGGATATCGGGATGGGACTGCCGGACCTGGATGACATGGAGAACGGGGAAAGAGCAGCATTTCCAGGCCTGACAGATAACTGGCCGGAGTGCATCGTGCTGGAAGATAAGGGGATGTCGTCTTCTCCGCTTTCTGTTGCATTTCAGGTGGAAAAGCCGATGAAGATAGCCTTGTCCTGCATGACGACAGGCGGCAGCCTTCGGGTGAAGATCGTCAATGACGGCGGTCAAAAGGTCTATTTTAATAAAAAAGATCCGGAAGGAGACTATGAAATTTCGGTCGATGAGACTGGCACCTGTTATATGGAGATATACGCAGAAAATCATAAAGGAAGCATCCGGATCGCACCTGCGCAGCAATAAGTTTCAAATCTTTCAAATATGAAAACGTATCGGGAGCATTTGCAGGGCTTTTTAAGCCTTATACAGTGAATTGCCATGTATTTTCCCCTGTTTTGCCCTTAGCAGAAAAATATTTCCTGCCATATTGACATATAAATGGAATTATGATAGATTATTAAAAAAGTTTAGGAGAGCATGGAAATGCAGAACTTACATTTTACAATGAATCATATGTACATGTATTACGGACGTACTTAGAAGTAATTGTGTTTCGATTGGATGCACAGTTACGCGGGTAGGTCTGATATGTCTGTGCATATGAATCGGTAGGTGTAGGTTGTGATTTTTATAAGATTTTTGTGATAACCGATCGTTTTAGAAGTGCACTGGACATATTGTATGTTTGGTGTATTTTTTTGTCTGGAAAGGAGCTTTTTTGAAATTATTAAATGGCGTAGAATTTAACAAGGAGGCTGTATATGGAAAATGTAATCGTAAGATATGCAAAAGGTGAAGAACTTGAGTCTGTAAATAACATCCGCAAACAGGTCAACGAGGTTCATGTCAAGGGACGCCCGGATATATTTCGGGAGGATGGATGGCAGTTCATAGAACCATTTGTATATACCAGATTCGACGAGGAAACCAGCGGGATCATTGTTGCCGCTATTGAGGATGAAATAGTTGGATTTGCTGTGGTTCAGTATATCGAGAGACCGGAATCTGCTTATAATAAGGAACGGAAATATTTCCATATAGAGGAGTTCGGGGTAGATGAAAAGCACAGGCGGAAAGGCATTGCCACTGCCATGATTGATTTTATCAAAGAAGATGCAAAAAACCGCGGCTTTAAAAGAATAGAACTTGATATGTGGGAATTTAATGACGGTGCCCTGGCCTTTTATGAAAGTGCAGGCTTAAAGACTTACAGAAGATATATGGAAAGTGATACGGATACAGAGGAGGGGACAGAACATGATGTGATTATACCCGGCTCCGGAGGATGCGTCAGCACGCCAGGGGCATACAATCTTCCTTTTTCAAGATTCTGAAAAAAAGGAGTAAAAATATTAAAACAGAATCTGCTCAATGAAACTTTCTGTCAGGTTGATTCGTATTTTATATAAGAACGGGACAGACGACGGTGTGACAAAGTGACCGGGCAACAGAAGGATGGAGTAATAGAGTAACAGAATAAAACGGTATAATGGAATAACAGTAAACACCGTGGAATGCAGACTGGCCGGTTCGGATAAAAAGACAGAAAGAAAGGACGGAAAAAGTGAATGAGTGTAGGGGCAGTAAACAGCGCAGGTGTAAATCCATGGCAGCAGAGGAGTGAAACAGAGCGGACAGAAAAGGGCAAAGAAGGATTTGAAAAGAAAGTTATGACCTGCGTCAGTGCAGGCGGGAAGAAGTGTATGCTCAGATCGGATGCCCTGATGTCTTATGCCAGTCCGCAGACCGGGGAATCTGTCAATATATACAGAGCTGACAACTATTCCAAGGAGAATCCGGTTTATATGATCATGGGACTGGATGCGGAAGGAAAGGAATTCAGGAAGGAGATTGATGCCTCGAAGATCAACCCTTCCCATTGCAGTTATAATGAGCTGATGGTATTGAACGTGGAGAACGGGCATACTTCTGACGGTGACCGCCTGCGCGCAGCCGCGGTTCGTGATAAGGCCCAGGCAACGAGCTTTTTTGACCAGAAGAATTATCTCATGTACATACAGAAGGTGATGAACGACCAGAAGATCATGGGAAACTGGTCCTCTTACCTGTCGTACGGAAAATGGATGGAAAGCCTTGCGCGGGTGCGCAGTTAGATAAAAGAAAAAGAGAACACAGATACCAATAAGATAAGGCCGGGACATTTTCAGGGTATGAGAGGATGTTCCGGCTTCTTTTTTCATAGAAATAATTCTTTCTTGTGTTCGTCAGACGCTCAGAAAACTTTAAAGAGGTCTTATGCGTGAAAAAGGAATGGATAGAAAGTTTTAAAAAGAAAAACCCTGGTAAACTTTGAATTTACCAGGGTAGATGCGGAAGATGGGACTTGAACCCACACGATGTAACCATCACAAGATCCTTAGTCTTGCTCGTCTGCCAGTTCCGACACTTCCGCCTGCGTTCATAACGCAAATAATATATTACTATCAGAGTTCCAAAAAGTCAATACATTTTTGCAAATTTCGTAGAAAAAGTTCTTGCAGTTTTATGGCAGAAGTATATAATCAAAATGTGGTCAGATGAGTAGCTGGGACTAACCGGACAAAGTGCAGGTTTTTAAGGCATATTTGGCTGTGAAGAAGACTTTTTTCAGAAAAGATAAAATATACGGGATGGAATCGGGAAGGATTTCGGAAAGGTGGTACAGAAGATGGCAGGAAAGTTGGGAAAGGCAGCAAAGTGGATCATGATTCCGGGAGCGTTGTATCTGATGTCGGTAACACCGCGCGTGGTGAACAGACCGGATGCGGGCATTTTTCGCAAAAAATATTTTGCACACAGAGGGTTGCATGACAATGCAGGAGAGGCGCCGGAGAATTCCATGGCGGCTTTTCGCAGGGCGGTGGAAGCCGGGTATGGCATAGAACTGGATGTACAGATGACAAAAGACGGCATTCCGGTCATTTTCCATGATGGCACGTTGGAACGTATGTGCGGCGTGAAGGCGCGGATTGAGGATTATACTTACGAACAGCTGCAGCAGTTTAAACTGGCGGACTCAGAGCAGAGTATCCCAAAACTGGAGGATATGCTTGCTCTTGTGGACGGGCGGGTGCCGCTTATCGTGGAAATCAAGTCCGAGACGAAAGACGTTACTTTCTGCGCGGTGATCGACCGGATGCTGCGGGCTTATCAGGGAGAATACTGTATAGAATCTTTTAATCCGCTGGTGTTATTGTGGTATCGCAGGTATCACAACAGTGTGGTCAGAGGACAGCTGGCTTCAAATTTCCGCATAGACGGCGGTCATAAGAGTCCGCTTTACTTTTTCATGACACATCTGCTGCTGAATATCTTTACGGCGCCGGATTTTATCGCTTACAATCATCAGTTTGAGGAGGAGCCGGGACGAAGGATATGCAAATGGCTTTACAGGCATCCGGCGGTGGCATGGACGATCCGCAGTGAGGCGGAGCTGAAAAAAATGGATGGAAAGTTCGATGTTTTCATCTTTGAGAATTTTTTGCCATAAATTTTGTGCAGAACTACAAAAAACGGATGCTAAATTTCCAATTATATGGTAAAATAATGAAAGGGCACTGAAATGTGCGTCTCTGCTAGTCAGATCAGAAACTATAAATGAAGAACAGCGCAGTCTGCGGATTGTCTGATTATGGTTTCTGAGTAGTATTTAAGAAAAGAGAGGGAAAAAAGTTATGGCAAAATGGGTGTACTTATTTGAAGAAGGCAATGCCGACATGCGTAATCTTCTCGGTGGTAAAGGCGCGAACCTTGCTGAGATGACGAATTTAGGATTGCCGATCCCCCAGGGATTTACAGTTACGACAGAGGCTTGTACTGATTATTACAACAGCGGCAGGCAGATCACGGACGAGATCAAAGGGCAGATATTTGAAGCGCTTGCAACTCTGGAGGAGAAGCAGGGTAAGAAATTCGGCGATACTGAGAATCCGCTTCTTGTTTCGGTGCGTTCCGGTGCGCGGGCTTCAATGCCTGGTATGATGGATACGATCCTGAATCTCGGTCTTACGGATGTGGCAGTAGAAGGATTTGCGAAGAAGACAGGCAATCCCAGATTTGCTTATGACTCCTACAGGAGATTCATACAGATGTTTTCCGATGTCGTTATGGAGATTCCGAAGTCTTATTTTGAGAGAATTCTGGACGAGATCAAGGAAGCGAAAGGCATCAAATTTGATACGGAACTGACAGCAGAAGATCTGAAAGAAATCATAACCAGATTTAAAAATATCTATAAAGAGAATAAAGGTGAGGAGTTCCCGCAGGAGCCGAAGGAACAGTTGATGGAAGCTGTCAAGGCAGTTTTCCGTTCCTGGGACAATGAGAGAGCGATCGTGTACCGCCGTATGAATGATATTCCGGGCGATTGGGGCACGGCAGTCAACGTGCAGGCCATGGTATTCGGTAATATGGGTGATACTTCCGGCACTGGCGTTGCTTTTACCAGAAATCCTTCTACGGGTGCGAAGGGTATTTACGGCGAATACCTGATCAATGCCCAGGGCGAAGACGTGGTAGCAGGTATCCGTACACCCCAGCCTATTACCAAACTGGAAGAGGATCTGCCGGATTGCTTCAAGCAGTTCATGGAGATTGCCAATAAACTGGAGAATCATTACCGCGACATGCAGGATATGGAGTTTACGATCGAGGACGGTAAGCTGTTCTTCCTGCAGACCCGTAACGGTAAGCGGACTGCTCCCGCAGCGATCCAGATTGCATGCGACCTGGTGGATGAGGGCATGATCACACCGGAAGAGGCAGTTCTTCGTATCGAGGCGAAATCCTTAGATCAGTTACTGCATCCTACCTTCGACGATGCAGCGCTGAAAGCCGGTCAGGTGATCGGACAGGCATTACCGGCGTCTCCCGGTGCAGCGGCAGGTAAAGTATATTTTACCGCAGAAGAGGCGAAGGCAGCTCACGAAAAGGGCGAAAGAGTTATTCTTGTTCGTCTGGAGACGTCTCCGGAAGACATCGAAGGTATGCATGCGGCAGAAGGTATCCTCACTGTGCGCGGCGGTATGACATCCCACGCAGCAGTGGTAGCACGCGGTATGGGGACGGCATGTGTATCCGGATGCGGCGACATTGCAATCAATGAAGAGGACAAGGTATTTGAACTGGGCGGAGAAGAGTTCCATGAGGGAGATTATATTTCTCTGGATGGCTCCACCGGTAAGATCTATAAGGGTGATATCAAGACAGTGGAAGCGTCTGTAAGCGGTAATTTCGGTCGCATTATGGAGTGGGCGGACAAATATCGTAAGTTGAAAGTACGCACCAATGCAGATACGCCGGCCGACGCAGCCAATGCGATCAAATATGGCGCAGAAGGTATCGGTCTTTGCCGTACCGAGCATATGTTCTTCGAACCTGACAGGATTCCGAAGATTCGTCAGATGATTCTGGCAAGAACCGTAGAGCAGAGAGAAAAAGCACTGAATGCACTGATCCCGTTCCAGAAAGGGGACTTCAAGGCATTGTATGAGGTGATGGAAGGAAGGCCGGTGACCATCCGTTTCCTGGATCCGCCGCTTCATGAGTTCGTGCCGACAGACCAGGGTGATATTGACGACCTGGCAGTAGAGATGATGATGACGGCGGAAGATGTACAGGAGATTTGCGATTCCCTGCATGAATTTAACCCGATGATGGGTCACCGCGGATGCCGTCTGGCAGTTACCTATCCGGAAATCGCCAAGATGCAGACAAGAGCCGTTATGGAGGCTGCCATCGAAGTGAAGGAAGAGTGCGGCTATGACATCGTTCCGGAGATCATGATTCCGCTTGTGGGTGAGAAGAAAGAGCTTAAATACGTTAAGGATATCGTTGTTGAGACTGCTGAGCAGGTGAAGAAAGAAAAGAATTCCGATATGAAGTACCACATTGGTACTATGATCGAAATCCCCCGTGCCGCTCTGACTGCCGGACAGGTTGCGGAAGAGGCTGAGTTCTTCTCCTTCGGTACCAACGACTTAACCCAGATGACCTTCGGCTTCTCCCGTGATGATGCCGGTAAGTTCCTGGATTCCTACTATAAGGCCAAAATCTATGAGTCCGATCCGTTCGCAAGACTTGACCAGACCGGTGTTGGCCGCCTGGTTGAGATGGCGGTTAAGGAAGGACGTGCAACCCGTCCGGACCTTAAGTGCGGTATCTGCGGTGAGCACGGCGGAGATCCGTCTTCCGTAGAGTTCTGCCATAAGGTAGGCTTAAACTATGTATCCTGCTCCCCGTTCCGTGTACCGATCGCAAGACTGGCTGCGGCGCAGGCGGCTCTTCATGAAAAAGGATATAAATAGAAATTAAAATAGGGATATAATTACCCCCGGCTATATTAGCCGGGGGTTTTGTTAAAAAAGGAATACCTGTGAATACATTAATATGGTAACAGTTCAGCCTTGCAAAGATTTCGGGTAAAAAAGTGTTGAAAATTTGTTTCCATAAGCGTTTTTTACTCGGAGTCTCCATAAGGCGGACGCTGCAAGCTTCTTGTCCGCAGTATGCGGGCAAGAAGCTACAAGGTTGAACCGTTACTTAATATGACAGGAAAAGAAACAGGAACCTGACTTTGTATGGCCTGCAACTTTTGCAGATATAATGAGCTAAGGAGATCACTGGAAAGCGAGGTTACGATATGCAATATATAACTGACTTAAAAGGGATGAATGGTATTGCATTTTGCCTGGATGATGAGAGATTGAACGAGAAACTCATACTTTGTAAGAAGCGTCTGAAAGACAGTGCGAGTTACGAACTGAATGCAGATACCGTTCTTTTAGATTCCTATCACTCAGCTACAATAGAAGGTGCCAGGACAACAATTGAAAGTGTAAAAAAGTCTATAAATGCGCCAAAAAGCAAGAGCGATATTATGGTAATAAATAATATGAAGGCTCTTGATAAGGTCTATGCCGGTTTTTGCATTGATGACAGCAGCATAAGAGGATTATGGGATATTATTGTAGATGGCGTATGTGAGAATGCAGGTGTTATCGGCACAAAATACAGAAATGGAGAGGTTTACATTTCTTCCCTGGAAAGAGTTGTGCATATACCTGCACCGTATACAGAAATTGACTTCTATATGTCATCTTTATTTGAATTTATGAATCATACAGATCTGGATGTCATTTATAAGAGTATCCTGTCGCATTTTTATTTTGTTTATATTCATCCTTTTTGCGATGGGAATGGCAGAACAGCCAGAATTCTGCAGAACTATTGTTTGTATCGGGGAGGTTATGAAGGGGTAAGGAAGATTCGGATTTCGCAGTCTGTTAATATGCATTTAGGGGCTTATTATAAAGTTCTGGAAAGTGCAGAGAAACCTGTGGTATCAGATAATCACTTGATGCTTGACCTTACGGCGTTCACTGACTATATGCTTGACCGGATCATTGAAGCCTGTAATCTGTCAGATAAGAAACAATATCGTTTAAGTGAGTGGGAGAGAAGACTGCTGGTCAGGATGTCAAAACGGGGAATCGGCGCGGAAATTACAGCAGCCAATGCAGCAGCGGTCATGGATGTCAGCTTAGATGCGGCTGAAAAAATATTGAATGAGTTAACAGAAAAGCAGTATCTGTTTAAGATGGAGACAGATGGAAAAAATAAAAATCTTTATAAATTGCTGATTCTTATCTCATAGTGGGAAAAAGAGGCGGCAATTGCAGGTATGAAAAAGACGGGCAAAGACAGGTACACTTATATAAATGTGTCAGCACACTAGACACTACACTAGCGGAATACCAAGAAATGAAGACTTATATGCAAGGTAAATAAAGAAATGATTGAAAAATTAATCGAAAGGGCTTCCATGGTCCGCATTTGTTACGTTGATAGCGGAGGATTTCCCGTAACCGGAGCTATGCTTATGCCGATAGAAGGCGATACGCTGTATTATAAGGGTATGATCACGGATTCTGATTATTGTGTTCAGAAGTTTACAGCAATAAGTGGGCTTTTATTACAGTAATTTTTGTGAATATTCTTGTGCGGAATTGCAGTGTAAAACTGTTTGGAATATTTAATAAAGGGGCGGTATTAGTGTACTCTTGTGAGAGTTTGGCGCAATATCAGAACAGGTGCAGGCTTTAGATTATGTGGATAACGATATATCATAACTTGCAGATTAGGAGAGTTGTATGCGGAAGATTACTATTGAATGGTCATATCCTATGGATATAGATAACATTCTCTATGATGAAAGAATGTCTGACATCGGCATATACTACATAACCCGGAATTTTGGCGGACATATTTCAGATTTATACATTGGCAAGACGATATACAGTTATAAGAGCAGATTGGAGAGCCATTGGTGGGATTGGCTAGATCATTATCGGGGTAAGAAATTTGTGCGGCTTGGGACAATAGTCAGGCCACAGAACATTTCTGAAAGTGAAATGAAACTGCTTATTAATGATGCGGAAGCTACATTAATTTTTTGTTTGAGAGATCAATTAATTCACAATACAATGTGTACTGTTTCATGCAATCCATCATGGCGGTTAAAAATCATGAATATCGGCAGACGAGGAAATATACCTGCGGAAGTGTTTATTCCTGATGAAGAGTGGGTCGAGTGAGGTGATGGATTGTGCAGGATTGCAATGTTGAAAATGGAGCTTATATTTATGATGAATATTGAAGTATCAATTATGAAGGTTGAGGATAAATCATTGTTGGTACGACTAATGGAGTTGTATAATTATGAATTTACTCAATATGATAATGCAGATATTAATGAATATGGTTATTATGGTTATCCGCACATTGATGATTATTGGAACGAAGAGGGCAGATTCCCCTATTTAATACGTGTGGATGGAAAAATTGCAGGTTTTGCATTAATATGTCCCCATTGCCTGTATTCCAGTGAGAAAGACTCTCACTGCTTTGGTGAATTTTTTATCATGTTTAAATACCGGGGAAAGGGTGTGGGGAAATATGTGGCGACACAATTATTCAGGAACCATCCCGGGGCATGGGAGGTATGTTATATGCAGAACAATCTGCCTGCCGGGAAATTCTGGAAAAAGATTATTTCGGAATATACAAATAATCATTATGAAATCCACGGAAACGAAAAGGAGGAGATGCATGGATTTACATTTCGAAATGCGTGATTTAGCAGCTTAAATTCGTATTGCGATACCCAGCGGTACATGGCCACTCTAAAATGTATTCATGGTTACTGAATCTCGCTTCTCCATTTGATGAACTGACAGAGTAACAATTCAGCCTGGGACTTTGCACTTGCTGCAAAGTCCGTAAGAATACGTGGAGGTCGGAGAGAATCCAGCTCTTCGCCGTAGACGAACTTTAAATGGGCTGGATTCCGTAACAGTTTAGCCGGAAGGCTGAACTGTTACCTGACAGAAGGTAAATTATCAAAAAATTACTGATAATATAGAAAAAAGAGGTGATATCATGACAGAAATTACAGCAACGAAAACCAGAGAAAATATTTACCAGTTGATACAGGATGTAAATGCAAGCTGTACTCCGATAACCATTACTGCAATTACCAACACCAGGGGAAAAAATGCGGTTCTGATTGGCGAAGAAGACTGGAAAGTGCTTGAAGAAACGCTGTATCTGATGTCTGTTCCGGGGTATGGCAGAATCTATTTTTCGGGCTTAGTTGAAACTTTAGTTCTAAACCATTCATTTCCGATTGTCCGGTTAATCTTTTCTTCAAGAAGAATTTTGTTGCCTAATTTGTTTACAATGCTGTGGAATTCTTCTTCGCTGTCAATCTCAGCGTCTTTTCTAATCTCCTGAAGATTATTCCCACTATAAGGCATGATGTGCTCAATATCATATTTTGTTCCAAGTGTAAAACTCATCCCTTTTTCTTTTGCCAAAAGATACTCATTCAAATATCCTAACACATTGCCATCATAGTTGATTGAGTATTTCGCAGCAGTTCAAAAGGTATCTTCTGGCAGTTCAGAACATGTTTCGATGCTCTGATTTAAGTGTAGAGATTGCAGTTATTAATGTCCGTCAGGTCAAGATGGCAGAATATAATAATAGGAGAACAAAATAGAGGAAATATTCATCGATAAATGCGGAAATATACTTTACAAGTAAAAGGCTTATGCTATAATACTTAAGGAAAGTGTCAGATTCAGGGCAGACAAACAAAGCGGCTCTATACAGAAAAGAAAACTGTTCTGAATGTGATTCTTTCCGAATTGTATCAATTCGCGGACGTTTTGCCCGCCAGTAAGTATATGGGGGTAGTATATAAAAGTGATATTCACTGGCATCCGGTATTCGATCCGCTTTACTTGGAAGGAGCATTGATTAAACACATTGTGTTAAGGCCGGTACGGTCTGTCCGGTATATGTCTATGGGAAGGTCTCCCGCTATTCCAAGCATCATCACATTTGGGAGGATGGTCTGATGAAAAGAGGAACAAAACGACTGCTGCGGCCCGGATGGAAGCACCGCACCAGGAAATTCTGTTTGAAACTGATGGCGTTAACATTGGTTTTCGCTTTTACTCTGTCTATGTGGAGTGTGGCCTTTGTGTATGCGGTGGACTCTAACGTGTCATTTTCCTGTCCGCACCATAGGGAGCATACCGCAGAATGCGGTTATGTCCCGTCCCGGCCGGACCAGCCCTGTTCCTTCCGGTGTGAGGAATGTGTTCAGGAAAGGACCAGGGCAGACGAGGATAATATTCCGGTTCAGGTTGGGGAACATCGCTATCCGTCCCTGTCCGGCGCCAACAAGGCTCTGTCCGCGGATCAGGAAGCTTTCTGCCCGCACCATAAGAGCCATGACGAGAGCTGCGGGTACGCCGCGCCGGTGGAAGGGACGCCCTGCGCCCATGTGCATGATGAGAGCTGCGGGTACACCGCGTCGGCGGAGGGGATGTCCTGCGCCCATGTCCATGATGACGCCTGCGGCTTTGCGGAAGCGGAGGAGGGGCACCCCTGCACGTTCCTTTGTGAGTGGTGTATTACCGGGTGGACGTGGAACGATGAGGAGGACGTGGTAGTCTGGAGCGGGGATACAGGCATATGGGGCCTGGGTCTTCCCGGCGCCAGCCGGGAACAGCCCGTTACCAGAGAGATTCTGGAGGAGCTACTCCCCGGGGCCGTCACGATTCAGACGGCGGCGGGCCCCAAAACCGTGGATGTAATCTGGGATTTCAGCGTTATTCCGGAGGAGGGGGTCTGGGAGGGAAACTACACCCTGACCGCCGCCCTGCCCGGGGAGTATGTCCTCACCGGCGGTGTCCCGGCGCTGGAAGTGCTGCTGGCGCTGGGCGGGGGAGAGGTATACGCCGGCAAGGCGATCAATGTGTGTACATTCATTCCCCGCACTGGGACCACTGTTTATCAGGACACAGATGGTATGTGGTTCATTGATATCAGGCTTCCAGCGGGCTTATCCTCGCAGGAGTTGGCAGAACGTGTGAAGCAAGTCTTGCCTGGCCAGGTTCGAGGATATACATGGACAAGTAGCAATTTGGATGGCTATACATTTGAGAGTATGCTTCCAACGCGTCCGTATGGCTTTCCTTGTATAGGCAGATTGGACCTTGACTGGGGATCCCTTAGCTCCATTCAATACGGCGAGAATATACTGAAACCAGCAGGTAAATCATCCACAGATATCTGGGAGATCAATCAAGGGGTAGGTGTTTCTAGCGGTCCCTTGCAGCTGAAGGCTGTGATTCAAGCCGTTGATTTGAGCACTTATATCGTCGACCCCGCCGCCCCGCAGAACGTCAAGGTAAATCTGTTCGACTACTGGGTGGAAGACTACGGCGAAACCCCTGCTGCGCCTCAGGGTGATATCCTGGGAAAAAGCGACTGGCATATCCGCCCCAATGCGGATGAACATGGCAATCTGACGACGGGCGAGACCAATACGCCGTATTCCACAGTACAAGATTGGAATAAGGGCATCAATCAGGGCCACCTGCTTCTGTTTGGGGACGGATTAATCCATGCCGGCCTCTGGAACAAGGGGGCCGGTGAAAGTACCCGGTATGGAAACGAATACGCCGGCATGGAGGGGATTGTAAAAAAGGTTTTGAACGACGGCTATCCGGAACTGAATCTTGCGGCGGCAAAAGGCCAGTTGACGGAAGGCCCGGCGCATCGGGATTATACACTGGTCCGGGATTACCAGCTGGCCGGGACGGAGGAAGCAACCCTTGGGACTTCCGGCGGCGGAAACAAATACGAAGGGACGGCGATCCAGAATCTCAGCACCAATGTTATTACAACTTGGGGCGGGGATGTTGACACAGGCGCCGAATCCCTGGAATACCTTTTTAAGCTGGAGGACGGGGCGTACAAAAAGAGCTATGAAGACGTAACCGGCCTGTTCCAGCTGGACAATGCTGGCTATTATTACTACGATATGCGGGAAAATTTTGCTGAGTTCAGCCAGGAGGGCGGCACAAACCACTTCATCCTCTATGACGCCCCGGCCACCGTCCGGACGGACGCGGATGTCAGCATCGGCAACTTTTTTCCCTTCAACAAGGGCTCCGAGGTGTTCACCGGCCTGGATGACGATGGAAAGCTGACCAGCAGCGTGGCCTGCTCCCGCAATACCATGAATCACCACCTGGGCATGACGGTGGACGTGGACTTCCGCCAGCCTGTAAACGGCATGATCGGCTCCGGAACAAACGCCCAGCCCATGACCTTCCAGTTCTCCGGGGACGATGATGTGTGGGTGTTCATTGACGATGTGCTGGTGCTGGACCTGGGCGGCATCCACAGCGAGATCTACGGCATCATTGATTTTGCCAGCGGCAATGTTGTCATCGGCCGCGGCTTTACCTCCAAGGGTATTCCCGGATATGATCCGGAACATCCCGAGGGCACAACGGATTTGGTGACCCAAACCACCCTGAAAGCGCTTTTTGACGATGCCAGTGTGGAGACCAAGGACTCTGACTGGAGGGGAGACACCTTCGCCAGCAATACGACCCACACCCTGAAAATGTTCTATCTGGAGCGGGGCAATTACGACTCCAGCATTGCCCTGCGCTTCAACCTCCAGCCCCTGCTCTACCAGAATATTGTAAAGGTAGATCAGAACGGGAACCCTCTTCCCGGTGTGGAATTTGAGCTCTATCCGGCCAGCAGCGGCGATACCGGGGACATCCAGTGCTTTTACACGGATAACAGCAGCGTGCAGGAAAACACCATCTTTTATGTGACACCGGATGAAAGCAACGGTCCCCTGGTTACGCTCACCACGGATGAGAACGGCTCCGCCGTGTTCCACACGCCGGAGGGCGGTTACTTCAACTTTGCCGACCTGGGAAACCAATATTACGTTCTGCGGGAGACAAAGGCCCCTGTGGGCTACCGCGCCCAGCCGGTTGACATTGCGCTCTACTATGACGCGAAAACCTCCATGCTCTCCGTGGCCAACCGCTGGACCACCGGGGCATACGCCTGCTCCATGTCCAATATCACCGGTCCCCAGGAGCTCCACTACGCCGGCAGTATGGCTTCCAACGGCCAGCTTCTGCCGGATGATGATGACCCGCTGTCCCGCGATGACGTGAAAGGCGGCCTGGTAATCGCGGTGCCTTTGCTTAAGCAGAAGTCCACGGGCTCCTGGATGGTGCTCTATGGCAGCAACCTGACCGGGTTCAACTCTGTGATGGCGGGCAGCGACATACCGACCTGGCGCAGCGCTGTTCTTCGGGCCGCGCTGGAGCAGGCCGGGGGGGAGGATTACGCCGATTGGCATCTGGACTGGGACACCGAAAACACGCGCTTGTACGGTAAGCTCTACGACCTGCCCGGCCTGGCCACCCGCTATCTGCTCAACAATCCTGACGGCGGCGATATGCAGATGGTCTATGGGATCATTCCGCCTGCAGCCCTGACGTCCCTGGGCATAACGGGAACGAATGCAGGGGAACGCTATGCCTCTCTGCGGGAATATGTAAAGGCGCATGGGGTGGAGAACACCATCACCGCCATTAAAAACGTCGGAGACGGGAATGCATTCCGCCTGATGAGTGTGCAGGAGTTTAACCGAAACTTCCGTTCTCTGATCTACATACCCAATGAGCGGCGGGAGCTGCGTGTGCTGAAAATCGACCAGGACGGCAAGCCCCTGCCGGGGACGGAGTTCGGCCTGTATGACAACGCGGGCTGCACCGGGACGCCGGCGGCCTCCGGTTTCACCGATCAGGACGGAATGCTGGTTTTCTCGCCCACCGGGGACAACACACAGCATGGGCAGGCACATATGGCCTGGGCTAACAGCACCAACACCCAGTACTATCTGAGAGAGATGACGGCTCCCAGCGGATATGCTGCAAACAAGACCATAACCCCTGTTGTGGTGGGGATTTACGGTATTTACGCGGATGCGGGCGCTGCGGGCAACGGGGTCAGCGTGGTGGCGGACGTGGGCCGCCTGACGCAGCCCATGCGCCAGTACGCTATGGGTAACGATGTGGACGTGACGCTTCAGGATATCACCGCTTTCATGCAGGTCCAGCCAAGCGGGAGCTTTAAGTTAGACGGCTGGAAAGATGCCATGCTGGAGGGCACGGATATTGTGCACAGCATGAACCTCCACTTTGGGCGCAACGAATTTGTTGATTACGGCCTTCATGACCAGGACGGCGGTAAAAATTACTACCCCTTCTTCGTCACCGATACCGGCTTTGTCCGGACACGGGTCCGGCAGAACTATGACGCGCTTACAGGGAAGCAATATGACACCGAGGCGCCAAATGCCAACAAGGACAATCTGGGCACCACCGATCTGACCAACCTGTTCAGCCTGCTGAATATGGTGGTGGTGACTGACCGAACCGATGAGGAGGTTCTGACCGGCCAGCTGACCATCGGCAAGAGAGTGACAGGAGAGGGCCTGACAGATGAGGACTATACGAAGCTTTTTTCCTTCACCGTAAACCTGACTGATAAAGATGGCAACGCCCTGGACGGCGTATTTGATTACTATTTTTATGGCGTGGATAAGGCAGGTAAGATATCAAATGGAGAGACGCTGTTGCTCCATCACAACGAGTCCCTGACCATCCTTGGTCTGCCTGCGGGGACCCGGTTTACCGTGACGGAAGCACCGGAAACAGACTGGTATGTGCATCCGCAGACTGGTTCCTATTCCGGTGAGATTCCCGCGGACGGTGACTTCAATGCAGCTTTTACCAATTCGAGACAGGAATTCCCCTGGACGGGAACCGGCAGTCTGACCATTCAGAAAATGGTTACCGGCACAGGGGGCGATAAGACAAAGAAATTTGATTTCACCGTCAGCCTGACGGGAGAGGGAACCTTTACCCATGGCGGTGTGCCTTATACTCTGCCATGCGATTTGTCCTTTGCGCTCAGGGATGGCGAGAGCGTAACGATCGAGGGCCTGCCTGCAGGAACAACAACTTATGTGGTGACGGAAAGGGGAAATGAGGGGTATACCGTCACAAAAACAGGCGACATTGGCACGATTGTGGAGGGAGAAACGTCCACTGCGAAGTTTGTCAACTACATGGACGGACAAGTCCCGGAGGAACCGTCAGAAGTCCAGATAACAGTAAAAAAGGTCTGGGTACTGGACAGCGGCGGCCAGATGGTTCCGTCCGTGACAGCGGTGCTCTATCGGAACGGGACACGGTATGATGCAGTGGAGCTGAACGCCGGGAACGGCTGGGCTTATACATGGAGTGGTCTGGACGGCAACGCCGCATGGAACGTTGAGGAGCCGGAGGTTCCCGATGGCTTTACATCCTCTGTCAGCAAAGGCGACGGGCTGAACTTTATCATCACCAACGATGACATCTCCGGGGAAACGCCGGATGACCCCGATGACCCGGAAAATCCCACAGACCCGGAGAACCCCACGGATCCGGAAAATCCCACGGACCCGGAAAGTCCCACGGACCCGGAGAATCCCACAGACCCGGAGAATCCCACAGACCCGGAGAATCCCACAGACCCGGAAAGGCCCACAGACCCGGAGAGCCCCACAGACCCGGAGAGTCCCGCGGACCCGGAAAGTCCCACGGACCCGGAGAGTCCCGATGATCCGGAAAATCCCACGGACCCGGAGAGCCCCGATGATCCGGAAAGTCCCGATGATCCGGAAAATCCCACAGACCCGAAGAATCCCACGAATCCGGAGGGGCCCACAGACCCGAAGAATCCCACGGAACCGGGGAGTTCCACAAACCCGAAGAATCCCACGGAGCCGGAGAGTCCTGCTGACCCGGAGGGCTCTGGGACCTCGGACGACCCCGATGCCCCGGGTCATTTCCCTGAGGAGTCTGTTCCCGACGACCCGGACAGCCCGGATGATGGGGAGCCTGAGCGGATTCCGAAGACCGGAGATACCAGTTTCGACGGACTCTGGGTGCTGCTCTGTACGGTATCTCTCCTGGGTCTTGCAGCATTGCAATTTATCAAGGCGAAAAAACACAGCTAATATGTCCCCTTCCGGAAGAACCGTACCGGACTTCCGGAAGGGTTGTACTGAATTACCGATTATCTTAAAACATTTCTCATTATCGCAAAACATTTCTTATCTGTGCACTCTGAAAAATCTCAGTACCATTTTGAAAATGGCCAGGATAAAGCAGCGCTGGCAGTGGTTTCTGCCAGTGGCAAACATAATATCATCACCGGCTGTCGTCTGTGCTCCGGACAATTACTCATGGGAAACTTGACATCCTGGTTTTTGCGGGTACAATAGTCTTAAAGATTTGTAATAAACGGAGGATGAGAGTTGAAGAAGAATTCAAAGTGGAGAAATTTTTGCAGGGCTGTTACAGCAGAACTTAAGGAACACAGGAGTACGTTTCTTATTTATACGGGACTTCGCCTGATGGTGACGGTTGTATTTGTCATGCAGCTTTTAAACCGAAATTATGAGAGTGCGTTTTTATGCGTGCTGACGCTGGTGCTGATGATACTTCCCAGCGTAATTCAGGTGACGTTTCGTGTGGAGCTCCCCACACTTTTGGAGATCATTATTCTTATTTTTATTTTTGCGGCGGAGATTCTTGGAGAAATCCGCTCATTTTATATGCAGTTTCCCTATTGGGACACCATCCTCCATACCTTAAACGGCTTTTTGTGCGCTGCTGTGGGATTTTCTCTGGTGGATATTATGAACCGTCAGAGCCGGGTGAAATTTGACCTATCACCACTTTTCATGGCGGTGGTGGCTTTTTGCTTTTCCATGACCATTGGTGTACTGTGGGAGTTTTTTGAGTTTGGAATGGACATGCTTTTTGGCCTGGACATGCAGAAAGATACCATTGTACATACCATTTCTTCCACGCTGCTGGACCCGGCCTTAAAAAACAACTGTGTTTCTATTACGGAAATCCATGAGGTGGTGCTGGACGGACGGGCGCTTTCCATTGATGGATACCTGGATATCGGACTCATTGATACCATGTGCGATCTGATCGTGAATTTCATTGGGGCGCTGACCTTTTCTTTCATGGGATATTTTTACATAAAATACCAGAATCACAAAAGTCTTGTGGAAGGGCTGGTTCCGGAGCCCTGGTCAGAAGAGAAACAGGCAGCTTATCAGAAAAGCAGGAAACAGTAACCAGTAACCAGTGACAAATGTAATGGCCCAAAGTGAGGAATGGCATCTGCCTTTCGAATGGGATGTGAGATATAATTACAGTATCAAAAACATCTTCGGAAAGGGGAATGGCTATGAGATTTATCATTATGATGACACTTTATGGGGCAGCGGTTCTGGGGCTTGCCATATATTTCGCAGTGATGGGAATTGTGAAAGCATGCAGCGGGAAGCCAAAGGAAAGTTCTGAAGTATACGGCGGGAAACCAAAGGAAGATTCTGAAGTATACGGCAGGAAACCAAAGGAAAATTCTGAAGTATACGGCAAGAAACCAAAGGAAAATTCCGGTGACCGGGATGTTGTAAACACCATCGCCCTTGTGGCGGGCGCTGTTTTTGTGATTCTGGCGGGGTGCATGTTTGCCACTACCACCTGGAGGCGGGTGGGAAGTTTTGCAAAGATTGTGCTTGTGACGGCCTTTGCGGCAGCATCGTTTCTGGCCGGATGGGCAGCAGACGAAAAGCTCCATATTCGGAAAACAGCTATGGTCTGTCACTTCCTGGGCTCCGTATTTGTATTTTTGCTGGCAGTGGCAGCCGGATATTTCCATATGCTGGGGCCGGTCTTTACCTTTGAAGAAGACGGCTGGTGGTGTGTTTCAGGACTGGGCTTTATGGGGTTTCTGGGAGGTCTTGCGGCAGGTGCTTTCCGGTTCAAAAGCGCTGCCTATGGAAAGGTACTGTTTCTTTCCTTCCAGACAGTTACCATCTTCCTCGGGGGATGCTGTGGAATAACCTTCTGGGATGAACTTCTGGATGTGGGCGGCTCCCATATGGAAGTTATGATCTTTGGGATGGTGTGCCTCTTTGTGACGGCGGCGGGAAACGGCTGGCTGGTTCTGAAAAAGAAACAGGAATGGGCCATGGTTATGACCGCCCTTTCGGCAGCGGGACTTGTGCATTATACGATGGTTTTTCTGCCGATTTCCATGGAAAACCAGTTTTTCCTCATGGCGGTCCTTATGACCATATGTTTTTTGGGCCTTAAAGCTTTCTGCGGCATAGCAGCGGAAATTATCTGTACTCTGGCTCTTTGGATGGACACAGGAATGCTGGCTCTTCTGGAGCTTTTTGGACAGGGCGGTTTTCTGGATGAAATCAGGCTTTTGGCGGCGCTTCTTATGCTGGGATTTGTGCTTTGGGTATGGGGAAAGAGAGTTGCCCCCATAAAGTTACTGCTCCCCTTTGCCATGTGGTATCTGGTGGTTCCGGTGAGGGCGCTGACGGGAGAGATTACCCCCTGGATGCCAGATTTCATGTGGTTTACATTCTTTTATGTGGGCGGCCTGGCCGTCTGGGAGCTTTTAAAAAGGGAACCCTGGGAGCCTGCGATTCTCACCATTGGCGGACTTTCCCTCTATTTTGAAGCACTGGCAGGGGAAGCCGGCTGGGAGGCAGCCTGGGCAGTCCTCCTGGGACTTTACGGATGCAAAAAGGCTTTTGACGGCAGGGAAAAAATCACATGGGCCATTGTTGCGGTTTTAACGCTGGAGAGCCTGTTTGCGGGAGGTCTGGCCAATGCCCTGATTTTGGAAGGAGTCTGCTTTATCCTCTACTTCCTGGCACACAAAAAGGAGAACAGGCGGCTTGCAAAGGGCTCCGGAATCCTCATGGTTCTCATCGCAATTTATGTGATGAAGGATTTCTGGATGGACCTTGCGTGGTGGGTATACCTGCTCTGCGCCGGAATCGGCCTCATGGTGTTTGCGGCCGTGCGGGAGAAAAAGAACTAATTGTACAAGAAGCATCGGGCGTCCGCCTGGTGTGGACTTTAACTTGATTTTTCGGGCAATGCGGAGGGATATATGGGAGGATTTCTGCTTCAGATTACCTATCTTTGTACCATCGGATGTTCTGTTTATACATCAGGATGGCTACTTCTTAAAGCGGGAAGGAATAAGGACACCCTGGCCCTGACCGCGTGTCAGGCACTGGTGATCATCTGGTGTGTTCCTCTGCTGTTTTCAGAATTTCTCACTGCCAGGACCATGAAATATGTGGCCTATGGGATTTCTTATGCCGGAATCAGCTTTATCGGCCCGGCTTGGCTGGAGTTTTCCTTCGGATACTGCAAAAAAGATCCGGGCCGCCTTATCAGGCGTCTGCTTTTTGGAGTCTCCATGTTCAATTATGCCATGTTTCTGACCAATGAAAACCATAATCTGTTTTACCGGCAGTTCGAAGTGGAAACGGTGAAATATGGCCCCATTTTTTATTTCCATATGCTTTTCACATATGCGTGTGTGGTGGGGGGAATGGCAGTGGTATTCTGTGAATTCATTAAGAGGCGGGTTGAGGTCAGGCATCTGGCAGTAATCTGCCTGGCCGGAGCCATTCCTCTGTGCTTTAACTGCCTTTACCTTTCCGGCGCAGTGAAATCCGGTTTTGATCTTACGCCTCCGGCATTTGCCTGGTCCAGCTTTTTAATGCTCATCGCCGTTTTCCGGTATGACTTTCTGGACGTGAATGCGATGGCCTTTGAACATATTTTCGATTCTATTGCAGAGGGCGTCCTGGTGTACGACCGAAGAGGGATGCTGACTTATCATAACCAGGCGGCGAAGAAATGGATTGGTCTTGGGGAAAATGAAGACATGGAGTCAGTGAATAGAAAACTGAGCGCCATGGGGTTTTCGGATCTGCCCCGGGATAATGACGGGCAGGAAGCCCGGGAAGGGCAGGGTATCCGGGAAGAGCAGGAGGCCCGGGAAGAGCAGAAGGTCCGGGAAAAGCAGGAGACCCGGGAAGGGCAGGGTATCCGGGAAGAGCAGGAGGTCCGGGAAGAACAGGGGGGATTGGGAGCGCAGGAGGCCCTGCAAGAGGACGGGACCAGGCTCCGCATGAAACAGTACCGGTATAAAAATTCCAGGGGACAGACGGAAGCAACGGCTGTGATTCTCACAGACGTGAGTGAGTTCTACCAGGCTCTTAAAAATAAGGAAGAGCTGGAGTTTTCCGAGAGGCGTCTGGCAGTGGAGCAGGAAAGGAACCGCATTGCACAGGAGGTCCATGACACCACAGGCCATACGCTCACCATGATACAGTCTCTGCTCAGGTTGATGCGTACCCAGATGAAAGAGCTGGCACCGCAGGAAGGCGGTGAGCCTTCGCAGGATGATAAAATATATGAATACATGGCCCAGGCCCAGGAACTGGTGACAGGGGGAATTCGTGAGCTGCGCTGTTCCATCAATGAAATGCGGCGGGAAAAGGAAACTACGGTGACAGGAACTGTGGAGGATCTGGCGGGGCGTGTGAAAGAAATTCCGGTGGAGGTGGAAATCCAGGGAGAGGACAGCCAGGTTTATACCTGTCTGGCGCCTGTGGTTTATGGAATTTTGCGGGAGGCCATCACCAACTGCCTAAAATACGCGGCGGCATCCCGCATGGATGTAATCGTGAAATTTGAGAGGGATTCCCTGAAGCTGTTCATTTTTGATGATGGGTGCGGATGCGAAAGCATCCGGGAAAGTAATGGAATCCGGGGAATCCGTGAGCGGACGGAAAAAGCAGGAGGGACCGTCCGGTTCTTTTCCGCAGAGGGAGAGGGATTCCAGATTTATTTAAGTCTTCCGGTAAAGGAGCAGAAAACATGATAAGAGTTGTAATTGCAGATGATATCCAGATATTAAGGCAGGGGCTTAAGGCGATTTTAAGCCAGGACCCGGAAATTTCAGTAGCCGGCCTTGCCGCGGACGGGAGAGAAGCCTTTGAGCTGTGCCGGAAAGAGCGGCCGGATGTGGTTCTCATGGATATGCGGATGCCGGGGTATGACGGAAGCTGGGGGATCGAAAAAATAAAGGAACAGTTTCCTGAGATTAAGGTACTGGTGCTGACCACCTTTGACGACAGTGAGACCGTGGAGGCTGCGGTGGGAAAGGGAGCTGACGGATATATTTTAAAGGAAATGGAAGATGAAAAGGTGATCCAGTCGGTGAAGGCAGTCTGTATGGGTGTCCGGGTGTTCGGCGGCAGCGTGTTTGACGGAATACGAAAGCAAATGACAGCTTTGGAAAAAAGGAAGCCGGAAAGGGACCGGAAAACAGAAGAAAAAATCGGGACCATTACGGAACGGGAACGGGACATCATGGGCCTTGTGGCCAGGGGGATGGATAACAAGGAGATTGCAGCAGAGCTTTTCCTGGCAGAGGGTACGGTCCGAAACCATATTTCCAGGATTCTGGAAAAACTGGAGCTTAAGGACCGGACCCAGCTTGCGGTTTTTACAGTCAAAAACCGCCTGGACGGAGAATAGCAGGTGCTGAATTTATCGGAATTTCCGCAAGGCAGTACTAAATATCGGAGGAAAGGGACCAGCCGCAGTCTCCTGTGTAAATCATCTGCTTTGTCATACCGCCGTCGATGCAGATGTTTTCTCCCGTGATAAAGCCGGCCTTTTCCGAGCAGAGGAAAAGTGCCATGTTGGCGATGTCCATGGGATTTCCCACACGGCCCGCCGGATGCTGGAACGCGTCCGGGCCGGAATATTCCCTGAAGCTTGCGTCAATCCATCCGGGGGAGATGGAATTTACCCTTACAGAGCCGGAGAAACTTACGGCCAACGCATGGGTCAGGGCAGCAATCCCGCCCTTGGCGGCGGTGTAGCTTTCTGTCTGGGGCTGGCTCATGCGGTCTCTGGAGGAGGAAATATTCAAGATGGAGCCGCCGGGGGCAAAGTATGGACGGAATAGCTTGGACAGATAAAAAGGCGCCGTTACGCCCACGAAGAGGGCATAATTGAATTCTTCATAAGAGCAGTCGTCGATTCCCTTCATCTGCGGCAGGGCATTGTTGACGAGAACGTCCACATGGCCGTAATCGGAAATTACCCGGGAGGCGAAGTCCTCCAGCACCTCCTTACGGGAAAGATCTCCCACGTAATAATCGTTGGGGAGAAGATCAATCGTACATACAGACGCGCCGTTTTTTCTGAATTCATCTGTGATGGTTTTTCCAATCCCTCTGGCGCCTCCGGTCACCACCACAACTTTGTTTTTAAAAATCATTCGTACCTCCTGTTATTTTTCGGCCTCACTGCTGATATGAGCCTTGATGGCGGCGAAGCTTTTTGCGCTGATCACATGTTCGATGCGGCAGGCATCCGCAGAGGCCGTTTCTCTGTCGACACCCAGTTTCATAAGCCAGCCTGACAGGGCCGTATGGCGTTCATATATGGTTTCTGCGATGGCACGTCCGGATTCGGTCAGGGTGATGTGGCCGTTTTCATCTACGAGAATATATCCGTTGGTTCTTAAATTTTTCATGGCGACACTGACGCTTGGTTTGGAGAATCCCAGTTCGTTTGCGATGTCAATGGAGCGGACATAGGGATTTTCCTGCCCCAGAACGAGAATGGTTTCCAAATAGTTTTCTGCTGATTCCTGAATTTTCAATCCAATACCCCCTGTTACAAGCAAAAGTCAATTAATCTCAGTATAACACACCACAGAATTGCGGTCAAATTTAAAGCTTGAAAAAAGTAACAGTTCAGCCATGCATCTTCTTGCCCGCGTACCGCGGACAAGAAGCGCCGGGCGTCCGCCCTATGAAGATTTA
>ERZ808054.203-NODE-203-length-76366-cov-4.685669_pt1 | contig 76366 bp, 72 predicted proteins | sample MGYA00380201_ERZ808054 | MGnify/ENA primary metagenome ERZ808054 (study PRJEB31490, sample SAMN06133419) | mouse gut metagenome | isolation source: Z5_2 | host: mice | place: China: Chengdu | collected 2015-05 ... | reverse complement strand
TCTTCTAAATGAATGACCAGATCAATGCTCTGGGTATCCTTTACGCTGGATACGCCATATAATGTTTTCACATCCACGATACCGATACCCCGCAGCTCAATGAAATGCTTCGTGATATCCGGTGCAGATCCTACCAGTGTTTCGTCGCTTACCCTCCGGATCTCAACGGCATCATCCGTGACCAGCCTGTGCCCCCGCCGTATCAGTTCCAGCGCCGCTTCCGACTTGCCTATTCCGCTTTCCCCCGTGATCAATACACCCTCGCCGAAAACATCTACCAGTACGCCGTGGACAGAAATACAGGGAGCCAGCTTCACATTCAGCCATCTGATGATCTCCGCCGTAAATGCGGAAGTTGCCTGCTTACTCATAAGAAGCGGCACTCCATGGGCAATGGCTGTCTGTCTGAAAAGCTCATCCGGCTGCAATTCCCGGCAAAAAACAATTGCCGGCATATCATAAGAAAGAAATCTCTCAAAAACTTCTTTCTGCTTCTCTTCCGGCAGCCCCTCCATATATGTGTATTCCACAAATCCAATAATCTGTAATCTGATGGCTTCAAAATGTTCAAAATATCCGGTCAGCTGGAGGGCCGGTCTGTTAATGTCCGGCTGTGTGATCTTAATTCTGGAAATATCCAATTCCGGTGTCAGATTTTCTAATTTCATCTTTTCAATAATTTTTTCCAGTTTAACACTTGCCATATCTTTCTTTCCTCCGTCGCCGGTTCCTTCTTTTTGCTGATTATAACACAATTCCGTGACAATCTCAATAGCCTGTCATAACAGTTCGGTCATGCAATTATGAATGGCATGGCTGAACCATTACTCTGTTCCATGAAAGTATTGGTAGATTCCTTCCGCTACGGATTCGGGAATCTCATCCAATCCTGCCAGAGTCTCTACATCTGCATTTTTCACCTCTTCGATGGATTTGAACCTCCGCATCAGGGCTTTTCTTCTGGAAGGTCCTACGCCGGGGATTTCATCCAGAACAGACTTCACCTGTGATTTTGACCGGAGAGACCTGTGATATTCAATGGCAAACCTGTGTGCTTCATCCTGGATCCTGGTGATCAGCTTAAAAGCCTCGCTGTTTCTGTTGATCATGATTTCTTCGTTATTATAATAAAGTCCTCTTGTATTGTGGTTGTCATCCTTTACCATGCCGCAGACCGGAATGGACAGCTTAAGCTCCTCTAATACCTGCAGCGCAATATTTACCTGGCCCTTTCCTCCATCCATCAAAAGCAGATCTGGGAATTTGGTAAAACTGCCAAAGTCATTTTCAAAGTCCTTTTCCATAAGCTCCTTCTGTTCTTCCATCCCATGTAAAAACCGTCTGGTTAGGACTTCCTTCATACAGGCATAGTCATCCGGTCCTGATACAGACTTGATCTTAAATTTCCGGTAATCACTCTTTTTCGGCTTTCCCTTTTCATAGACTACCATGGAACCCACATTGGCGAATCCGCTGATATTGGAAATGTCAAATGCCTCCATCCTGTTAAGCTCTTGCAGTTCCAGAAGCTTTGCAATCTCTTTCACTGCACCGATGGTACGCCCCTCTTCCCTGCGGATCCGTTCCTTATCCTGGGAAAGAACCAGCATGGCATTTTTCGCGGCAAGCTCCACCAGCTTTTCCTTGGAGCCGATTCTTGGAACTTTCAGATACACCCTGTTCCCTTTTCTTCTAGTCAGCCACTGCTCAATGATCTCCATATCCTCAATTTTTTCCTGCAGCATCAATTCTCTCGGAATAAATGGCGTTCCCGCATAAAACTGCTTCACGAAATCCAGCAGAACCTGCGCTCTGGAAATTCCTGACACATGCGTCATATAGAAATGTTCTCTTCCGATCAGTTTTCCGCCTCTGACAAAAAACACCTGTACTACTGCGTCCTGCTCATCGGCAGCCAGGGCAATAATGTCCTTATCCTCTCCATCGCTGCCCTCCATCTTTTGTTTTGAAGCTATCTGCTTAACGCTGTTATATAAATCTCTGTATCGGATCGCTTCTTCAAACTCCAGATTCTCAGAAGCCTGCTTCATCTGGAATTCCAGTTCCTTTAAAGTATCCTGATAGCTTCCATTCAAAAAATCCAGCGCCTTTTTCACCTGCTGCCCATATGCTTCTTTGGAAACCAGCCCCTGACAGGGAGCCAGACATTGTTTGATATGATAATTCAGGCATGCCCGGTCATTGCCGCAATCTCTGGGCAGATTCCGGTTACAGGTCCTCAACTGATACAGCTTATTGATCAGCTCAATTGTATCCTTTACCGCTCCCGCACTGGTATAAGGTCCAAAATACCTGGAATGGTCTTTTTTCATCTGCCGGGAAAACAAAACCCTCGGGTACTCCTCTGAAACCGTCACTTTGATATAAGGATAGGTCTTGTCATCCTTCAGCATGGTATTATACTTTGGCCGGTGCTCCTTGATCAGATTGTTTTCCAATACCAGCGCTTCCAGCTCCGAATCCGTCACAATATATTCAAACCTGCTGATCAATGAAACCATCTTATCAATCTGAGGACCTCTTCCGATATTTGGTCGAAAATAAGACCTGACACGATTATGCAGGTTGATTGCCTTCCCCACATAAATGATATGATCCCATTCGTCATGCATAATATAAACTCCCGGGCAATTAGGAAGCTTTTTTAGTTCTTCCTGTACATCAAACATCCTGTCCCCCTCCTTTAAACGCACAACAAGAAACGCCATAAACTTTTTCTTTATGACGTTTCTGGTTTTCCTATTTAAGATCCATTGGAGAATTTGAAAACCTCCCTGTAACCGGAAGCTTCTCCTGCTTATTTTCTTCAGCAGGCGCTTCTTCCATCTTTGCCTTGGTTTCCGGCTGGTCTGTATTTTCCGGTTGATCTGTATTTTCCGTCTCGGGCTTCTCTTCGGATCCCTTTACCGGCGTCTTTTTTTCTTCCGGCTGATTCTCATTTTCTTCCGGTTCAGGCAATCCCTTTTCGGCACGGTAGATCTTCATAAATTCCTTACCGCTGATGGTTTCCTTCTCAATCAAATGTGCTGCCAGCTTATCCATCAGTTCACGGTTTCCGGAAAGCATCTCCTTTGCTTCCTCATAGCACTCTTTTAAAGTTTCCATGACCTCGCTGTCCACGTCAGCCGCCGTGCGGTCACTACAGGTAAGCCTTGCACCGCCTCCCAAATATTCACTTTCCACTGTGGCAAGCCCCATCAGCCCGAAACGCTTACTCATCCCGAAGCGGGTAACCATATTGGTGGCAATATTGGTCGCCTGCTCAATATCATTTGCAGCCCCCGTGGTCACATTTCCAAACACAAGCTCCTCCGACGCCCGCCCGCCTAAAAGGCTCACCAGCCTGTCGTGAAGCTCGGCTTTCGTCTGTAAATATTTTTCTTCCTCCGGTACATGCATAACATAGCCCAACGCCCCCATGGTTCTGGGAACAATGGTGATCTTCTGTACCGGCTCCGAATTTTTCTGGAGCGCGCTGATCAGCGCATGTCCCACCTCATGATAGGAAACAATCTTCCTCTCCTCCGCACTCATGATGCGGTCTTTCTTTTCCTTACCTACCAGAACCTGTTCCACTGCATCAAACAGATCTTTCTGACTCACATATTCTCTGCCGTGCTGCACTGCGTTAATAGCAGCTTCATTGATCATATTCGCCAGGTCTGCACCCACTGCGCCACTGGTAGCCAGAGCTATGGCATCCAGATCCACACTTTCATCCAAATGTACATCCTTGGCATGTACCTTCAGGATCTCCACGCGCCCTTTCAGGTCCGGCTTATCCACAATGATCCTTCTGTCAAAACGACCCGGACGGAGCAACGCTTTATCCAGGATTTCAGGACGGTTGGTAGCGCCTAGCACTAAAATACCCTTAGAGGTGTCAAATCCGTCCATTTCAGAAAGCAACTGGTTTAAAGTCTGCTCCCTCTCCTCATTGCCTCCGCCGTATTTGCTGTCACGGCTTCTGCCAATTGCGTCAATCTCATCAATAAAAATAATACATGGTGCATTCTTGGTCGCTTCCTTAAACAGATCCCTTACCCGGGAAGCGCCAACGCCTACATACAGTTCAATAAAATCTGAACCGGACAAAGAAAAGAAAGGAACCTTTGCCTCTCCTGCAACTGCTTTGGCAAGCAGGGTTTTACCGGTTCCGGGAGGTCCTACAAGCAACGCCCCCTTAGGCAGCTTCGCGCCAATCTTTGCATATTTCCCCGGATTATGCAGGAAATCCACCACCTCCTGCAAGGACTCCTTTGCCTCGTCCTCACCGGCTACATCCTTAAAGGTGATCCCTGTCTCCCGCTGCACATAAACCTTGGCATTGCTTTTCCCTACACCCATAGGTCCGCCGCCCTTGGACATTTTCCGGAATATAAATACCAGAAATACCCACATGATAATAAAAGGAAATACATAAGACAACAGAAAGCTGATGATCGCACTTGTGCCGTCCGCCACCTGCCCCTTCACTTCCACACCATGCTCTAAAAGCCTTGCCGTCAATGTATCGTCATCTTCTATCTTTCCCGTATAATAGGAAGTTGTGGGATTGATACCATACAGATACAAAAGCGGCGAAGTATTTTCCTGTCCGGATCTGGACTGGATATAAAGTCTGTCTGCTCCCACTACAACAGCTTCTATCTTCTTTTCTTCCAGCATAGTGATAAATTCATTATAGGTAATCTCTTCCTCGGAGCCGCCGGTAAGCAACTTCATAAAGGAACTGATCAGCAGAAGGGAAATCAGCGCTGCAATCAGGAACATGACAATATTCTGTTTCCTGGGATCCTTTCCCGGTCCGCCGTTTCCGCCATTTCCATTATTGTTTGGCGGTCCGCCGTTTCCACCCATTCCCCCGTCATACTTGTTTAGATTGTTTTCACTCATTTTAGCCTCTTTCCTTTTATTATTGGTTCGCTGGTCAAATCAACTCCCAGTCTTTTAAATGTATTAATATCCACGTTTGAAAGCATCACCGAGGTATGTACCTGGCATCCCTTCAACCGCGGGAGCTGTTCCAATGCCCTTTTTGCATTACTGTCCGTCAGGGCGGAAATGGAAAGTGCGATCAGCACCTCATCCGTATGAAGTCTGGGGTTCTTTCCTCCCAGATACTTCGTCTTAAGCTCCTGAATCGGTCCGATTGCCTCAGGAGAAATCAAATGGGTATCATGGTCAACATCTCCAAGATGTTTTAGCGCATTCAGCAAAAGCGCTGCAGACGCCCCCAAAAGATCTGATGTTTTGGAAGTGATTATGGTGCCATCCGCAAGCTCCATAGCTGCAGTGGGAACCCCCAGCCTCGCTTCCCGCTCTTTCGCCGCCACAGTCACCTTTCGGTCATCCGTAGTAATCTTTGCCTGCTTCATCAAAAGTTCGATCTTATAGACTTCATTTTCGCTGGCCTTTTCTTTTACAACTCCGTTTAATGCCGTATAGTAACGGCGGATGATCTCCATATGGGAGGCTTCCCTGCACACTGCATCGTCTACAATACAGTTTCCCGCCATATTTACGCCCATATCCGTAGGTGATTTATATGGATTTTCTCCATAAATGCCTTCAAATATAGCATTCAGCACCGGAAAAATTTCAATATCACGGTTATAATTGACCGTGGTCTCACCATAAGCCTCCAAATGGAAGGGATCTATCATATTGATATCGTTCAAATCAGCCGTAGCAGCCTCATAGGCAAGGTTCACCGGATGCTTCAGCGGAATGTTCCAGATGGGAAACGTCTCGTATTTGGCATAACCGGCTTTGATGCCCCGCTTATTATCATGGTAAAGCTGGGAAAGGCAGGTTGCCATCTTTCCGCTGCCCGGTCCCGGCGCCGTAACGACTACCAGAGGTCTGCTGGTCTCTATATATTCATTTTTTCCATACCCTTCATCGCTGACGATCAGCGGAATATTGGCAGGATAGCCCTCGATCGTGTAATGCAGATATACCTTCACGTTCTTTTTTTCCAGCTTTTCCTTGAAGGAAACGGCTCCTGCCTGCCCTGCATAGTGTGTCAGTACCACGCTTCCCACATACAGCCCGCGGCTTTCAAACTCATCCATCAGCCGGCGCACATCCTCGTCATAAGTAATGCCCAGATCACCCCGCACCTTATTCTTCTCGATATCTGCCGCATTGATCACAATAATGATCTCTGCCCTGTCGGAAAGCTTCATCAACATGCGCAGCTTGCTGTCCGGTTCAAATCCCGGCAGCACTCTGGATGCATGATAGTCATCAAATAGCTTACCTCCAAATTCCAGATAAAGCTTGTCACCAAATTTGTTGATCCTCTCCTCGATATGCTCTGACTGCATTTTTAAGTATTTCTCGTTATCAAATCCCACTTTCATGCGAACCTGTCTACTCCCCCGTACGTCTATTCCTCATCCTCTATAAACATCGCTTTTTATTGTAGCACAGCTTTTCCGATTATTCCATAAAAAAGAAATGAACTGTTGATGAAACTTTTATAATAGTTGACAATCCTCACAGCCAGTGCTAAAATTTTTACATCAAAGCAAAGGCGCTAAGAGCAAGGCTCGTAGTGTCTTTTTTCGTTTAACCCATCATATTAAAAGGAGAAATTATGGCTGTTAAATACGTATTTGTTACAGGCGGCGTGGTTTCCGGACTGGGAAAAGGAATCACTGCCGCTTCTTTAGGTCGGTTATTAAAAGCCCGGGGCTACAAAGTGACAATGCAAAAATTTGATCCGTACATCAACATTGACCCCGGCACCATGAATCCCATTCAGCACGGTGAAGTTTTTGTCACAGAGGATGGTACGGAAACGGACTTGGATCTGGGACACTATGAACGGTTCATCGATGAAAACCTGGACAAAAACTCCAATGTGACCACCGGAAAAATATACTGGTCCGTGCTGCAAAAAGAACGCCGGGGAGATTACGGCGGCGGAACGGTACAGGTCATTCCCCATATTACCAATGAGATCAAAAGCCGTTTTTACCGTAATTTTACTGATGATGAAACCAGAATTGCCATTATTGAAGTGGGAGGAACTGTGGGCGATATTGAAAGCCAGCCATTTTTAGAATCTATCCGCCAGTTCCAGCATGAGATTGGACATGAAAATGCTATTTTGATCCATGTCACTCTGATTCCTTACCTGAAAGCATCACAGGAAATGAAGACCAAACCCACTCAGGCAAGCGTCAAGGAGCTTCAGGGAATGGGAATCCGGCCTGATATCATCGTATGCCGCAGTGAACATCCCTTAGACCAAGGGATAAAGGATAAAATTGCTTTGTTTTGTAATGTTCCCAGCAATCATGTATTACAAAATCTGGATGTGGAATATTTATATGAAGCTCCCCTTGCCATGGAAGCTGAGCATTTGGCCCAGGTCGCCTGTGAATGCCTGAATTTAGACTGCCCGGAGCCTGACCTTGGAGACTGGCGAGCCATGGTAGAAGCCTTACGCTCCTCAACCGGAGAGGTAAACATTGCAATTGTCGGCAAATATGTCCAGCTCCATGATGCTTATATCAGCGTGGTGGAAGCATTAAAGCATGGCGGCATTGCCAGCCGTGTTACTGTCAATATCAACTGGGTCGATTCAGAAACCGTTACCGCAGAAAATGTGGAGGAACTTTTAGGAAATTCAGATGGAATCCTTGTTCCCGGCGGTTTTGGTTCCCGGGGAATCGAAGGAAAAATCTGCGCCATCAATTATGCCAGAACACACCAGATTCCTTTCCTCGGTCTGTGCCTTGGCATGCAGCTTTCTATCGTAGAATTCGCCCGGAATGTGGCAGGCTATCAGGATGCCCACAGCATCGAGCTCAACCCTGCCACCACCCATCCAGTCATTGCACTGATGCCAGACCAAAACGGCGTGGAAGATATCGGTGGTACGCTCCGGCTTGGGTCTTATCCCTGTATCTTGGACAAAACCTCCAAAGCATACCAGCTTTATGGAAGCGAAACTATTCATGAGCGACACAGGCACCGCTACGAAGTCAACAATGATTACCGGACTGTTCTCACCAAACATGGTATGAAGCTTTCCGGCATATCGCCTGACGGACGGATCGTGGAGATGTGCGAATTACCTGATCATCCCTTTTTCCTTGCAACCCAAGGGCATCCGGAACTGAAATCCCGCCCCAACAGACCCCATCCCCTGTTTAGAGGATTTGTGAAAGCAGCAATGGAAAGGCAAAATAATTCTTCCACACAACCAGTATAAGAAATATCCTTACGTGCCCCTGCACATAAAAATAGTCCTGAAACGATAATTGCTTTCGATTCAGGACTACTTTTATCAGCCAAAAACCAGCCTATGCTGTAACTTCTTCCAGTCTTTCAACTCTCTTTTCTAAATTATTATACATTTTTAAAATCATTGTGGTATTTTCAGTTTCTACCTTTACAAACCTATAGATTTGCTTCATTTCATCAATATCTTTTCGCATTTCCTTCATTTCTTTTTCTAATATATTTCTTACCCGCTCTATTTCATCCAAGAGAAAACCTTCAGATTTAACTATCTTCTTATCCATTTTCCTATCCATTTTATTGCATATAGATATTTCCGATTTCTTTATCATCTTGTCTACTTTGTTCAAGATGGCAGACTCTGAATTCCTGATTGACTCGTCCATCCTCTCCATGAGCGATTCTTCCGACCTTCTGATTGCTGCATCCATCCTCTCTGTGAGCGTCTCCGTGAGCGATTCTTCTGACTTCCTGATTGCTACATCCATCCTCTCTGTGAACGTCTCCGTGAGCGATTCCTCTGACTTCCTGATTGCTGCATCCATCTTTTCTGTGAACGTCTCTGCAAGCGATTCCTCTGACTTCCTGATCGCTGCATCCATCTTTTCTGTGAACGTCTCCGCAAGCGATTTCTCTGACTTCCCGATCGCCGCATCCATCTTTTCTGTGAACGTCTCTGCAAGTGATGCTTCTGATTTTTTCACAACGGTTTCCATCATGTCCTTTAGCGCATTTAAGTCTCTTTGTTCAAGCATTTTGTACCTACCTTTCTTTTGCAGGTGACATATAAGTACATCCTGTATCACAGCCTGAACACATTCGCCTCACAAAATCTCCTGCTTTTTTCTTTTTTAATTTGGAATAAAAGCACAGATTTTTCAACCTTCTGATTTCGTATGACGCCCACATGGCTGTTAGCAATCGTTCTATGTTTTAACGATCAGACTTGTAATAGAATTTGAAATATATGCTTTGAACAAAGCATAGCACAAAAGGTACTTTTTGTCATCTAAAATTTTTATAAAATTTAAAACGACTTTCATTCTCTACAACCTGGCATCCTCCACATTATCTCTAAACCAGCGGTAAGCCAGCTTCACACCCTCTTCCAGTTCCACCTTATGCATCCAGCCCAGCCCATGAAGCTTATCTACATTGGTAAGCTTTCTGGGCGTTCCATCAGGCATGTCCTGATTCCAGACAATTTCTCCCTGATAGCCCACTACCCGCTGCACAATTCCGGCAAGCTCTTTTATAGTGACTTCTTTTCCGGTTCCGATATTTACATGCTGCTCCCCATCATAATTTTCCAAAAGAAATACACAGGCATCTGCCATGTCATCCACATAAAGGAATTCCCGAAGAGGTGTTCCTGTTCCCCAGAGCTCCACGGCAGGCGCATTGTTTACCTTTGCCTCATGGAACTTGCGAATCATTGCCGGCATCACATGGGAGCCCTGAAGATCATAATTGTCATAGGGACCATACAGATTGGTGGGCATACAACTGATAAAATTATCGCCATACTGCTTTTTATAAAATTTACACATCTCCAGTCCGGAAATCTTTGCAATGGCATACGCCTCATTGGTCTCTTCCAAAGGTCCGGTAAGCAATGCATCCTCTGGAATTGGCTGGGGCGCCATTTTGGGATAAATACAAGTACTTCCCAAAAACAAAAGCTTTTTCACTTTAAACCTGTGACAGCATTCAATCACATTACATTGTATTTGAAGATTTTCATATGCAAAGTCTGCAGGCGCGGTATTATTGGCATTGATCCCGCCTACCTTTGCCGCTGCAAGGACCACAATATCCGGTCTCTCTTCCTCAAAAAATGCCCTCACCATAGCCTGGTCTGTCAGATCCAGCTCCTTATGGGTTCTCCCGATCACATTCTCATACCCTTTTTCCTTCAAGCTCCTGACGATCGCACTTCCTACAAGCCCCCTATGCCCGGCTACGTAAATTTTATCTGTTTTCTTCATTTCCTGTCCTTTCCTTCTGATACCACTTATAAGAATCTTCCATACTGACATCGCCTGCAAATTGGGGCATCAGCACAAATCTGCCTGTGAAATATAAACTTTTCACAATAATATCTTAATGTATTACATCCTTAAATCCATCCTTTATCGTCTCTCCCCGGAAAATATCCTCCGCCTTTACAGGCGATGCAGGAAAATCCTGATAACCCGTCTGGTCGCCATGAAGAGGGTAATAAAAAGTATAACCATGAAGCTCGTAAGGAACTGTCTCATAGTTTTCATAATCCTTTTGCAACACTAAATATTCCGGCGATGCCTGCTGGTACAATTCTGCCCCGAAAGCTCCCGCTTTATAAGATGCCAACAGACAGACCACTACCGCATACACGCCAAACCTGTCTGTATGCGGACTGATCTTCAAATAAAGATACCCCCATGTCAGCACCGGACAGATCCATAGGAAAACGCAGCCATAACGGACTAGCGGCGCACTGAGCAGCCAAAACAGAAAGCATATCGTTATGACAGCCCCGATATGCAAATAATCCGCCATGTCCTTTTTTCTTTTGACAATAGCATATGCTATAAACAAAACCAACAAAAACACACCGCTTACGGCAAGAGCCAAAAACAGCTTATTCACACTGTCCAGCCCGGCAGCCCATTCCGGAAGCCATTTGCCCACCGGTTCGTCATATCTGGCAACATCCGAAAAGCCTCTTCCCCATACCTGTATCTCTCTGGCATCATACTCTGCCATGCCTTTGGGGATCTTAAAATCAAAGTCAAACAAATCTATTCCCGTAAAAGGATAGACCAGCCAGCCGGACAAAATGACATTCCTCGCCAGAAACGGCGCAATCGTAAGTAATCCCAAACCAAGAAATTTAAAAATATCCCTGACGCGCCTTTCCCTGACCATCTGCCAGGCAGGTTTTAACGTAAGCAGTAAAAGCAATGCGCCTGACAGCTTCAGGCTGACCACCAGCACACTCATGACACAGAGCATGGCATAGGGAAAATAGGACTGTTCACCTCTCTCTAAAAGGTCCATCCACTTGATCAGAATAAAAAAGGCAAGGAGTACCATGAAATAATCCGAAGCTGGCGAGATCATTTCGTCAAAAATATTCATCAGATAATAGATTGCCATGACTCTGACAAAATCCGACAGCAAAGGCTTTCTCAGCATCCCTTTCCGAAATCCCTGCGTACACACAAGCGCCAGTAAATATGCCAGAAAGCCTGCGCAGCAATGGAAGGACCTGCCTCCCAAAAATGCCATGCTGTATAGTGCAGACAGACAAAACGAAGCACTGTTATATGCCAGTCTGCTATGCAGATTCCCAAGTCCGGCTACCAGCCCATACTCTTCTATCCACCGGATACTCTGCGCATGATACAAACCCGTATCATAATGAATGATCCCTCTGGATGTTCCATACGCAAACAACAAAAACAGTGCAATTGATACTATAAGTCTCTGTAACGTTATTGTCAGTCTGAAATTATGAAGCTGCGCAATAAATTCCTTCCGAAGCAGGACCAGCAGAACCAGGCAGACCAGCAGCAAAACACCATTTGCCAGCCACCCCACCTTCCAAAAAAGGCTGAATATCTGGGCATAAACCGTAACAGCCCCGATCCCGGCATACAGATAGCCCATCTCCTTTTCCACTCTCCACTTCATATTGCCTGAAACAATCCTCATACAGGCAAATCCGACAATATAGCATGTAAGTAACATATACAGCCAGATAAGAATTACAGAAATCATTTACTTTCGCCTCTAAAAATAACTTTTAATCCTGCTCTGTACTTTTCCTATATTCTTCGCAGCTCATTCCGGCAATTTCTTTTAAATCTGCTTCCATCATCATTGCCACCAGCTCTTTAAATCCTACCTTGCGCTTCCATCCCAGTTGTTTTTCCGCCTTTGCAGCATTTCCCCAGAGAAATTCCACCTCCGCCGGACGGTAAAACTCAGGATTTACATCCACCAAAAGCTTTCCTGTTTCCACATCATAGCCTTTTTCATTCACACCGCTGCCTTCCCAGCGTATGCTGATACCCAGTTGCCCGAAAGCCTCCTCCACAAACTCCCTGACTGTATGGGTTTCATTGGTTGCAAGCACATAATCGTCCGCCTTATCCTGCTGGAGCATCATCCACATACCCTTTACATAATCACCGGCAAATCCCCAGTCTCTCTTTGCATTCATATTACCCAGAGACAGCTTTTCCTGCTTACCGGCAATGATGCTGGCAATTGCAAGGGTAATCTTTCTGGTAACAAAATTCTCACCTCTTCTGGGTGATTCATGATTAAACAAAATTCCATTGCAGGCAAACATGTTGTAGGACTCCCTGTAATTTACAGTAATCCAGTAAGAATAAAGCTTGGCTGCGCCATAAGGGCTCTTGGGATAAAAAGGCGTTGCCTCACTTTGGGGCGCGGTCTCGGGAAGCCCTCCGAACAGCTCGGAAGTGGATGCCTGATAATACCTGCAGCTTCCTCCATTGACCCTGAGCGCCTCTAAGAGCTTTAGCGTACTGACACCGGTAGCCTCCGCCGTATATTCCGGGACCTCAAAAGATACCCCCACATGAGACTGGGCAGCAAGATTATAGACCTCTGTAGGACGGATCTCCGAAACCAGCCGCATCAGATTGCTGGAATCCGTGATATCTGCAAAATGCAGGAAAAACTTAACCTTATTATAATCTGACCGGATAATGTGATCGATCCGGGAAGTATTGCTGATACTGTGCCTGCGGATCAGACCATGCACTTCATATCCTTTTTCCAACAAAAATTCAGCCAGATAAGAGCCATCCTGGCCTGTAATACCTGTGATAAGCGCAACTTTATTATTCATTTAATCATTCTTCCTTTCTCCAATCTCTGGCACTGCCATCCCTCCTCTTATGACAAATACCTTTGTGATAATTTTACCAAATATTGCCGACAAATACCGCTATAGCACACCCCAGAATAGCCCCCATCAAGACCTGTAACGGTGTATGACCTACCAGCTCTTTTAACTTCGCCTCTGCACTGATCTCTTTACCCATGTTGGTAAAAATCTCCAGCATTTCATTGAGCACACGTCCCTGGATCCCGGTTTCTCTGCGTACACCCATAGCGTCATACATCACAATGATCGCAAGCATGACCGTTATGGCAAATTCAAAGCTTCCGCCGCCATACTTCAACCCCGTGGCAGTAGCCAGTGCACACACGGTTGCCGAATGGGAACTGGGCATCCCCCCGCCGCCCACCATCCGCTCTGCTACAAACTGCTTGTTGACCACCATATGGATCACCGTTTTAAGAACCTGCGCTACCAGCCACCCTAGGACTGCCGCCAGAAAAATCTGATTGTGTAATAAATCATTTAGAAAGTTCATTTTTTAAATATTCCTCTATAGCATCATGCCAGTCGGCAAATGCATAATCTGTCGTAAGCTTTAACATATAATTCTCTAAGATAGAATAAGCCGGTCTGGGCGCCTTCGCCCCAAACTCTTCCGTGGTGATCCCTTCCACCTGTGTGCTCTTTCCTGCAAGACGGAAGATCTCTCTTGTAAAATCCGCCCAGCTACAGCTTCCCTCACAGGTTGCATGAAACAATCCATAATTTTCTGTAAAGAGCAAATGTGCAATGGCTCCTGCCAATTCCTTTGTGCTGGTAGGACTTCCCACCTGGTCATGGACTACACGCACCTTGTCATTGCTTTCCGACAACCGAAGCATGGTCCGGACAAAATTTTTCCCATCACCGTAAAGCCACGCTGTCCGCAGAATAAAATACCGGTCGGCAAAATCCCTGACCATATTTTCCCCTGCCAGCTTCGTAATGCCATAAACGCCCTGGGGATCTGTCTTATCAAATTCCAGATAAGGTCTGGTGCCCTTTCCGTCAAATACATAGTCTGTTGAGATATGGATCAGTTTCGCTCTCGTCTCCGTGGCAGCAATACTTAAATTCCTTGGTCCGATGGCATTAATGCGATATGCATTATCCACATCCGTCTCGCAGGCATCCACTGCAGTGTGGGCTGCACAGTTTATGATTGCATATGGCTTTACTTCTTTAACCAGTTCCATGACCTTGTCTATATTGGTTATGTCCAGCTCATCTACATCCGTGTTTACAAATTCAATCCCAGAATTTCCCTGAAGCTCTAAATTGACCGCACGCCCAAGCTGCCCATTGCACCCTGTCACAATAATTTTTTTCATAATAGATATATCTTCCTTTCTTTTATCTGTTTCTTATTGTACCCTTTTATTTGATTTTAGACAAGTATCACTATAAAAGTCTATGATTTTCACCATGATCGAGCAGGGAAGATTTCTCCCCTACTCGCTACGCGGGACGCATGCTGCCCTGTCAGCAAACTTCCTCGCGCACCCCTGTGCACAAAAAAACACATTACACCCATAACCGGACATAATGTGTCTTTAATTCATTTTTATTTTTCCATAAGGATGACCATTGTCTGGTAGGACTTCAAACAAACTGTTCCCATAATATGTTTACCAGTATACATATCAATTCCCGGTCGGTACAAAACCATTTCCACAGACTCTTTCCCATAATGGAGAATAAACAGGTAACGCTTTCCTCCTTTTTGGCGGACTGCAATCTCACAGTCAGCAGGCAAATCAACTATATCCTGATATGGACTTTTTACTCCCAGTTTCTCTAAAAAAATATTTGCACTTTCTACCGTAAAAGTACTGCCATAATAATATGCTTCGCCATCCCCTTCAAGACGGCTGACCAATGCGCCAGTTCCAGCATATTCCCCTGAAGTATAAAATGCTTTAGCCCTGCCCTCTTTTATGGGCTCCAGCATTTCTGTAAACCACTTGGCTTCCAAACAGGCGCCATCCCAGTCTATACCGATTTTTCCGACATCCGGAGCAATTGCTGAATATTCTGGGATATCCGTTCCACATAGCCCGGACAAAAGACCGGGCAACTTATCCATTACGCATTTTCCCATTATATCCTTATAACCACTTCTACAGCCAAATACCAGTTTACCGCCCTTTTCCACATAGGTTTTTAATAAAGATGCCCTCCTTGCGCTTATGATTGCCGCATGTGGGTAAAAAAGCACTTCATAAGCTTCAAAGCGCTCTACTGTTGTATCATCATCTACATAAACATAATCGAAAGGTGTATGGCTTAATTGCAGAGCCGTAAATAATGCTTTTTGACTTGCATTTTCCAGCCTGCCATGCCAGACATCTAATTGTGCATCCCAAACATTATCATAATCTTTCAGTATTCCCACCTTGGCTTCATATTTGCTTCCAGCTACTTCCTTAAGCCCTTCCAGTGTTGCAAAAACTTCAGCCACTTCCTTAAGCCGCCTGTTATCACGCCCTGAATAATCCAAAATCCCATGCCAGTAGATTTCTGTTCCCATAGTGCAAGTACGCCAACGAAAATAACTGATAAAATCTGCTCCATGGGCAATTGATTGCATTGTCCAGAGCATTAGTTGACCAGACCTTGGCGTAGGCGCCTCCATTCCCGTATTCCAGCCATTTGCGCCCGACTGCTGCTCCATAATTCCAAAAATCGGAGAAATGGAACGTACCTCTGTCAAATTACGGCTCCACTTTCTGTCTCGCAATGCTTTTGGGTCATCGTCATATCCTTCCAGACCATATGCAAAATTGGGATAAGAGTCATAGCATATAAAATCCAGGCTTTCTTTAGTCATTTGATGATTATCCAGATTCCCAAAAATACCATTGGTCGTCACAAAATCACCAGGCTTTATGTATCTTCGTAAAATATCACTTTGCATCTTTACAAAGTTCCGCGCACTTTGTGAGATAAAACGCGTATAATCTAACACCTCATGGGGATTTACTGCATTTCCATAAGTTTTTCTAGGCACATATATCTGCTCCCAATCCGTATAGCTTTGATTCCAAAATACAGTACCCCATGCTTCATTAAGAACATCCAGCTCTTTGTATTTTTTCTTTAAGTAAACCCGAAAAGCCTTCGAGTCACTTTCCGAATAAAAAACATCTTTCCCACAGTTTATTTCATTATCAATCTGCCATCCTATAATGCAGTCACGTGAGGCATAATGGGAGGCAAACCGTTCTACGATTCTGGCTGACAAATTTCGGTAAATCTGAGAGTTATAATTATAATGCCTGCGTTCCCCATGGTAAAATAAACTACCGTCCAAATCAGCATTCAAAACCTCCGGATATTTCTGCGTAAGCCACGCAGGCGGTGTAGCTGTCGGCGTACAGAAAATTACTTTCATCCCTAATGTTTCCGCCACGTTCAGAAAATCATCAAAGAAATCAAATGTGAAATTTCCTTCTGTCGGCTCTACTTTACTCCACGCAAATTCCGCCACACGCACAACCTGGATTCCTATAGCAAGCATTCGCTTCAAATCTTCTTCCCACATGTCACGCGGCCAATGTTCCGGATAGTAACAGACTCCAAGAACAACCCCTGCACCATTTAAAATCTCAGCCATATCTGCCTCCCATTAAATTAGACTTTAAAATCCAAAATCTCTTTTTACTTCCACAACCCTTTGCGTCATATAATCATTCAGTTCCTGAACGCCAATCTGCTCCAGCATATCTATGTAATTTTGATATGCTGCCTCAAACGCTTCGTCAGATTCGGCTGTGTACATTTTAATGTTTTCCGCATCCCTTGCTTCCCTGATCTTGGAAAGAATAATCCCCATATCGGATGTAGAAACCGGTGTTGCAAGGGACAATTCAGGATGATTTACAATCTTATCCGTGTTCTTTGCAAAATTGGCAACTACTTCAGGATCCGCACCTGAATAAAAGGAATATGCTTCATCCAATTCCGTTGTGCACAAAATATAGTCGTTATTGTAAATCTTATGCAATGCCTCACCATCCGCAGAAGCTGCCAGCCATTCTTCCGAGAACTGTGGCACCCCTTTTTCATCTAATACATAATCTATCCCCTCTCTTCCCCATTTAGCAAGCCTTCTTCCTTCTTCTGTGCTCAAATATGCAATCATTTTGATCGCTGCTTCCGGGTTCTTGCAGTTTCTGGAAATAAAAACACCTGCCCACCCTGTTCCTGCACGAATGATTTCACAGGCATCATCTGGAATAGGAATAGATGCCCATTCTGCATCAGGTATAATCTTCTTTGTTTCTGTATTAATCTGATCTAACTGATTCGGTCTTGCATTCCATTCATAAATAAAGCATTTGCCGCTATATACTTGTTGCAAGGCATCGCTTTCATTCGTAATTGCCAGATTTTCTTCTACAATAAGTCCATCCCTGTAAAGACCGTTTACATATTTCAGGTAATCATAATATCCCGGCAACAAATCCCTGTATACAACAGAATTATCTTCTGTATAACAAAAATCATTAGATGCACCAAGCCAATCCCTAAAAGGTGCCAGCCTCCAAGAAGGATTTCCGGCGCTTACCGGAATCATATCAGGGTATTTTTCTTTTACCATGCGGCATACATCTGCAATTTCCTCTAAAGAATCCATAGAAGGCTCGCCCAATTCTTCCCAGATATCTTTTCTGTAATACAGGCAGGAAATGTTTGGAACCACTCCTTCTGCCTCTTTCCATTCCTGTTCGGTACTGTAGTTTCCAATAATAGTATAATAATGCGAATCCCCTTCCTGCACATTATGGCTCCGTGCAATCCCAATCCGGTCTGAGGACGGCTGCCAGTCTATACCATACTGTTCAATCAATTCATCATACCCATAGCAGAGGTTACTGTCACAAAGACGGTCAATTTCGTTACTCGTAAAAATCACATCCGGTAAATCCCCGGAAGCAATCATTAATCCCAACTGACTGTCATCAGCGGAACGTGTTACATCAAAATAAACGCCACCGTTTTTGGTTAGCTCCTCAGGGATAATCCCTTCCCAAGTGTCCACCGGATACCATGGAAAATCCACGTACAGATCCAATGTAACCACATCAGCAGGCATTTCTTCTTTCTCTGTTTCTTCCGCTTCCGGGCCGTCTGTTTCTTCTGCCTGGGAAATTTCTTGTGCCTCATCCTTGGCGGCTGGCTGATCCGCACCTTCCGTTGAGTCTGTCATTTGACACCCGGTAAGCAGCGCTGCACACAGCAACAATGACAATAGTTTCTTCTTCATTCCTCTTCCTCCTATCATTCTTGTTATTGTAAAATTTATTATTCCTTTACCGCACCCACCATCATTCCTGTTACAAAATACTTCTGCAAAAAAGGGTAGATAAAGATAATTGGAACCACTGAGATTACCATTGCTGCCAATTGAATGGACAAGCTCGTTGTTGTATTTACAGACTGATGAACCGCAGCATTTAAATCGCTCGCGGATATCCTGTTTTGATTGATAACTTCCATCATCAAATATGGTAAAGTCCGCAAGGTTTTGGTTTTTACAAAAAAAGTAGAATCATACCAATTATTCCAATGCCCCACTCCTATAAACAGCGCCAGTGTAGCCATAAACGGCTTGGAAACCGGCATAATAATTTTAGTAAAGATGGTCATTTCCCCAGCGCCATCTATTTTGGCTGATTCCCTCAATGATTCAGGAATCCCCTCAAAAAAACTTCTTCCAACAGTGATATAAAACAAATTCAACATCCCCGGAATAACATATACCCAAAATGTATCTATTAAATGCAAAGTGCGCAGCACCATATAATACGGAATGATACCTCCTGAAAAGTACATACATACAATAATGATCATCATGTATATTTTCCGCCCAACCAGATCCCTGAAAGACATCCCATAAGCCACTAAAGTTGTAAAAAACACCCCTAATACCGTTCCCGACAAGGTCCTCATCACAGATACAAAAAGCCCGCGAATCCACTTCCAATCCGTAAAAAACTTATTGTAATTACTCAATGTAAATTTTCTGGGCAGCCAATAAATTCCCCCCATACTAGCGTCTATCCCTTCGTTAAAGGAAAGAATCAGCACAAAATAAAAAGGATATACCGTAGCAAATAAAATTACAAAAGCCAATATATAAATTACTGTATCTAAAATCAAATCTTCCCTATTTCTTTTCATTTTCCCTTTTACAATTTTATCATTTCTCATGTTTTATCTCCCTTATGAGCATTTGATATCCATTCTTTATTCTTGTCAGAACAGCCCGGAGCCTGCCAGCTTTTTGGAAGTAAAGTTGCTGATGAAAATCAAAACCAGAGAAATCACCGACTGTATCAGGCCAACAGCCGTTGCATATGCATATCTTCCCTTTGAGAGTCCTACATCAAACACATAAGTCTGTATAATGGAAGAAGTGTCGGCATTAACATCATTTCCCAGCAAATAGCATTGTTCGAAGTTAGAGCCACTTAGTCCTCCCCCAAATAAATTTCCCATAGTCATAATCAATACAACAACAATCGTGCTCTTAATGCAGGGCAGTGTAATATAAAAAATCCTTTGCAATCTGGTAGCACCATCAATCTGGGCTGCTTCATAATAATCCTGACTGATACTCGTAATAGCTGCCAAAAAAATGATTGCCCACCATCCCATTTCCTTCCATACATCCAAACCAACTGCTATTCCCCAAAACAAATTTGCTTCCGTCAAAAAACGAATTGGCGACGAAATCAGATGTAATTTCATTAGTAGTGAATTAAAAACTCCTGATTGTGATAAAAACTGATAAGATATTCCCGATATAATAACCCAGGAAATAAAATGAGGTAAATAACTGCAAGTCTGTAATAACTTCTTAAACTTCAACCGTTTTATCTCATTTACCATCAAAGCAAACAGAATCGGTAACGGAAATGTAAAAATCAGCTTTAACATGCTAAGCGCTACCGTATTGCGTACCAGTTTCCCAAATTTATAATCCGAAACAAATTCCTTAAAATATTTAAGCCCAACCCATTCACTGGCGAAGATGCCTTTGATGCCTGTACTGATAGAATAATCTTTAAAACCCATGAGCAGACCAAACATAGGTATCACATTAAAAATAAATAAATAAAAAAGACCTGATAATACAAAAAGCTGAAGTGCACTCTGCCTTTTCATCCGCTGCCATAAAGTTTTTTTCTCCATCATTTTCTACATCTCCTTTCGTATCTGCTTTTTCACTTTATCATCCAGATTTTTTCCCTGCAATCGATGTTTTTTCAGGTCTTATCCAATTTTTCACATTGTATTGCAATTCGCAAAAAATATGCTACGCTAAATATACAAAAAATAATATATTAGAACTACTCATTGTTTGGAGATTCCTTTATGAATTTAATTAAAAAAACAAACCTTTTAAAACATCCGTTTTCTCCGGGATTAACCCATAAATTTACCCTTAAATTTTTGCGCAATGTCCTTCTCCCTGTACTTGTGTTGTGTGGCATTTGGATTGGACTTTTAAGTTTTTATTTTGTTGAAAACAGCATCCAGACCCAAAAAGGTTTTTTGGAAAATTCCATGGTACAATTTGAAAATTCCATAGCTATGGATAATGTATTTACAGCACTGCAAAATTCTTCTGATTTAGTCAACTACCTTGATTTTTACACTACCAAAGCGGATATGCTTTATGTATTAGTCAAATCTGTAAGGAATTTCCATAAAAGCCTGCAAAACACCATATCAGACATAGAAACTATCCGGATTTACAGCAATAAACCGCAGCTTTTATATACAGATCCATTTTATCCAATGAATTCCATCTTGCTGGACGATGCTTTTTTAGAACAAACAATGGATATCCGTAATATGGAGCAGATCTGGTATATCGTTCCTAATCAAAATACAGATAACAGTTTTGACGCTCCTGCTTTTTATACGTATAAAAAGCTTTATTCTACCAATTACCGTTATCCCATTGGTTTAATAGAGATACAAATTCATCCAGACATTGTTGAGTCTCTTTTTTCTCAATTTGATGATGCCACCAGCTTTTCCCATGCCAAAATTTATGTATGGCAGAATCATTCTCTGGTATATAGTAATGATATTGATAATCCCCCTATCTCAGATACACAGATTGCCCAGCAAATAGATTGGATTCATAATCATTATCAATATTCTATCTACCTTACAGAGATGCAATTGACTTTGACTGTTTCCGGTCACATCTTGGACCTGCTGCATATGCCGATGGGTTTTCCGTTGTATTTGATCATTATCTTGCTTGGTATATTAGCCTGTTCCTTATTTTTCTTCTTTCTGGATATGACTGATTTATCCGCACAGATTACCAATTTTGCTTCACATTTGGAGCATTCGGAACCAAATGACTTGACCGTCTACCTGCCTGCAGAAATTACACCTGCAAAGAGCTTTCTTAGCATACAAAAATTTTTTCCCAATAAAAGGCACCATGAATACGATGAATTAAAAAAATTGATTTTAACATACAATAAAATGATTCATGAAAACTCTGTTTTGATTACAAAAGTACAGCAAATGGAGCTTCTGAACCAAAAGGCATGTTATCAAGCGCTTCAGGCACAGATACATCCTCACTTTCTGTTTGGCACATTGGAAAACATTCGCATGATGGCATTGCAAAATAATGACCTTGAAGTTTCGAATATGATTTTTTCTTTGTCTTCCATCATCCGGCAGTCCATGACAATCCGTCCGGAAGGCAATACACTCGATGAGGAGCTTTCCCTTGTAAAGCATTATCTGTCCCTGCAAAAATACCGTTTGGGGGAACGGCTGGACTATGCATTCGATATAGACCACGAACTTCTCCCATTAAAATTACCATCCTTTTGTTTACAGCCCATTACCGAAAATGCCATTTATTACGGTCTGTCACAGACCTTTGATCAATGTTCCATCATGATATCCGCTCATTTTGTTTCTTCTGGAATATGCATTTGTATCAGTAACAATGGCATCCCCATCTCTCCCCAGCGGTTAAACGAGGTAAATCAACTGTTATCAGGACAGTTAAATCCGGCAAATTTTAAAGGCTCCGGCAACGGTATTGCCCTCTATAATATTAAAGAACGTATGCAGCTTTTTTGGAATGAAAAATCCATCCTGAGGCTTGCCTATGATGCCCCATATACGAAAACGATTCTTGAAATTGAAAAAAAAGCTTATCAAACATTTTCCAAGGAGGATACCAATGCTGACAATTCTGATAATTGATGATGAAAGACTGATTCTGAACGGCTGCAGAATCATGATTGAACGAGACTTAAAATTCACTTTCCCCATACAGGTTTTTACCTCTAACAAAGCCACCGAGGCGCTTGAGCTTTTGCAAAAAAATGAAGTAGATTTAGTACTTACAGATATACGTATGCCAGAAATGGATGGATTTGCACTAATCCGCTCGTTGCATAGTTTCTGTTATTCTGGGGAGATTGTCATCCTGACCAGCCATGCAGATTTTGAATATGCCAGGGAGGCGCTCCGCCTAAATATTTCCGATTTTCTCTTAAAACCTATCGACCAAAATGAACTTGAACGGTTGATTTGTTCCGCCTGGGAAAAAAAGAGAGCTAAAGAAGAAAAACAGCATGACGAATCCTGCCAGGAACTGCTTTCCGTCATGCTGTATGATTTTCCCCTTTCTGATTTATCCACCACTGAAGAAACCCTTAAAATATTGTTTCCCCATGCATACTTTACAGTAATTCTCATCCCCCTGGAAACATCATCCCTAAATCTTCAGGAAGTTCGTAAAATCCTCCTGAATTATTTTACTGAGTGCTATTGCTATCTCCTGTCCAGTCAAAAGCAGGTTATGGCTCTGTGCAACCATCCGTCTTTCCGTATTTGTCTAAGCGGTTTGGCAGATCTTCTTTACCCATTTACCTGCTCCTCGCTTCCTGTTGTTGCCAGCATCACATCCAATTCCATTCAGGATATCCATACCCTATATATTAATGCAGTTCGACGACTTTTTTGCCGGAATATATTTGCGGATAACCTGACTATAGCAGAACATACCTTTTTTTCTTATCAGGATTGTATTGATATCTTTCTGGAACAAAATCCTACCCTGCAAAAAGAAAAACTGGACAACTATCTATCTGCTTTTCCTACCCCCAATCCAATTGCGCCCCAGTATCTGGGCAACATATACAAAAGCTATTTTGAAAATCTCGCCCTTTACTTAAAAAACAATGGAATTCTCCGAGAATTTCCCAGCGTTTCCCAAACATCCTTTTTTTCCGTCCACGAACTTTCTACTGCCATTTTACGAGATTTAATAAAACTAAAAAAAGCCATCCAGTTGAAAGAAAAAGAGTCTAATACACAATCCCAGGCAGCGAAAATTCTGGATTATATCAGAATGCATTATATGGAAGATATTTCCCTTGACAATGTCGCGGACGCAATGAATATGAACCCTAACTATATCTGTTCCCTAATACGCAAAAGCTTTGGACAGTCCTATCTCTCATTCCTGCATCAGGAACGAATACGAGAAGCGAAACGGCTTTTAAAGGATCCCACATTATCCATTGACGAAGTGGCAAAAAAAGTAGGCTACAACAGTTCGTCACAATTTGGAAGAGTTTTTCGAAAATATGAAAACCTATCAGCATCCGATTACCGGAAACAATAACATTAACAGGAGGTATCAAAATGAAAACACTAGAAAAAATGAAAACATTAGACAGGGTACGTGAATCTTATGTTCCTGAAAAAGTCGTCCGCCAAACCGAAGATAAAATGCAGTGGTTTCGGGACGCCAAATTGGGAATGTTCATTCATTGGGGGTTATACTCTATGCTCGGCAAAGGCGAATGGGCACTCTTTCATGAAAAGTTGAACATAAGTGAATATGCCTCTCTTGCAGATGAATTTTCTGCCCCCGCCTTTGATGCCGTTAAATGGGCCAAAACCGCAAAAAATGCTGGAATGAAATATATGGTTCTGACCACCAGACATCATGATGGTTTTAGCCTTTTCCAAAGCAAAGTAAGCGCATACAACAGTGTAAATAGTGCAGCAAAGAAAGATTTTGTCCGTGAATATGTGCAAGCCTGTCGTAATGAAGGGCTAAAAGTCGGATTTTACTATTCCCCTATGGACTGGCGTTTTCCGGGATATTTTTTTCCGGAAATGTATTGGGAAAGTGCACTTGAAATGAAGCAACAATGCTGGGAACAACTCCGTGAACTAATGACAAATTATGGAAAAATTGACATACTTTGGTTTGACGGTGAGTGGCTTGCACACGGTGGAATTGACTGGGGCGAAAAAGGCTGGGAAAGGAACCCAGACTGGATAAAGAGTAAATTCATGAATGTCAATTATTTTTGGGAATCGGAAAAGCTAATAAATATGATCCGAAGTCTTCAACCGGATATTATGATCAATAACCGCGGTGGCTGGTCAGGAGATTTCCATGTTCGCGAAAGATACATCGGTGAAATACGCACAGATATGCCCTGGGACAGCAATGACTGTATTGCTGGCTCATGGGGCTATGTTCCCGGCAAACCTGTCCTTTCATTGGCACAGCTTATCCGTAATCTAGTATCCATTGTAGTCAGAGATGGGAATTACCTGTTAAATATAGGACCTGATGGGGAAGGGCAAATGAATCCTGAACAAACGGCTCGGCTTTCACAACTTGGAGACTGGCTGAAACTTTACGGAGACAGTATTTACAATACCCGGGGTGGTCCGGTACTCCCCGGCAGATGGGGCGGTGCAACCTACCGCGGGAAAACCATATACATTCACATTACAGAATGGGAACAAGACAAAATTTGTTTCCCCTCCCCCGGAAATTTGGTCTCCTTCAGCAGCCCAAACTGTCATGATTTTTCTGTCATTTGTAAAGATGGAAATTTAAAAATTGAGGTACCTCTAACAGAGCGAGATCCTTATGATACAATTATCCAGCTTGACTTTCAGGAGAACATTCAATGGTCCGGTCACGCCGGTAAAGAACATGATATTTATGGGCTGGCAGATGGGCTAGGCAATTGAGCAAATGTATTATAATTATAATTATTTATGAAAAATAATCGGCGTAATAATTCCTTAATAATTTTGTATTAGTTTTTACACAATTTGCTAGTGACGGCTATTCCTTCCTATGTTATAATAGTAAGCGTGTGGTTTCTAAGGAAATCGCTATTTTATAATTTGAAAGTGAGGAAATATGATGAAAAGATTACAAGTTACCTTTCTTGTAGCCTTATCTTCATCTCTTTTATTGTTCGGTTGTGGAAATAAAGAGGACAAGGCTGCTGAAACCGTAGTTCAACCTATCGTTGAACCCATTGTCGAAACACAGCCCACAACACAGGACGAACCCGAGGAAGAGACGCAAGATGAAACAGACCTTCCCCCGGAGGAAGGCATGGTACGCAGTACATTGACTAACGAATGGATCAGCGGGGATCTGGAGGATGCCAGACCAATTGCAGTCATGAGCCCTAACGATTCCAGCGCATTGCCCCACTACAATTTTTCCAAGGCAGATCTTCTTTATGAATGTCCTGTAGAAGGCGGAATCACCAGAAGCATGGCAATTTTTAAAGACTGGGAATCCCTTGACCGCATCGGTAATGTTCGAAGCAGCCGCGACTATTTCGTATACTGGGCTTTAGAGTGGGATGCTATTTATGTCCACTTTGGCGGTCCGTATTACATCGAAGGCATTATCGAGCAAGACAGCACCAATAATATTACCGGATGCAGCTATGGGGCCGGAGGCAAACATGGTCTGTATGAAAATGCATTTTATCGTGCAACTGACCGCTCAGCTCCTCAGAACGCATATGCCAGTGCAGAAGGAATCAACAAGGCAATTGACCATTTTGGGTATTCCAAAACTTATCGTAATAATTATCATGAACCGAACCATTTTAAATTTGCATCATCCGACCAGCCCAACACCCTGGAACAGTACAGCGATGCTGTAAGCGCTGAGGAAATCGACCTTTCCAAAGCATATCCGATCACCAAAACTGCATTTACATACAATGCTGACAGCGGTTTGTATTACCGTTCTATGTATGGCAAACCGGATACTGATGCTGCAAATAACAACCAGCAGCTTGCTTTTAAGAACGTATTTGTTCAATTTACCTACCATGAAGTAAGAGACCAAAAGGGTTATCTCGCATTCCAGTGCCATGATACCACCAGAGACGGTTATTATTTCACCAATGGCAAGGCAATCCATGTTACATGGGAGAAGAACACAGATTACGAGCCTACAAAATATTATGATGATGCCGGAAACGAGGTAGAAATAAATACCGGCAAGACTATGATCTGTATCTTAAAAGATGGCGACAGCGTTAATGTTGACGGAACTTCTTTAACCTCCAAATAATATATTGTTTATTCCCGCGAGCAATGAGTCAAGCGGATGCGAAGCAATACAAACTTCGTTTGATATATTTGACGAATGCCGCGAGGGTCAAAAACTCCGCAGCTCTGTTGCGCAGTTTTTGACTGATGAATGAAACGAAGAGGGAATCATCATGAAAAAATTTCGGATAATTGTTGTGATAGCCCTGTCATCGCTACTATTATTAGCTGGCTGCAAGAAAACGGAAGATTCGCAAACTTCATTGCAGCCCATTGAAACTTCTGCCCCTTCTTCCTCGTCAAATGCAACTGACGAGGAACAACCAGAGCAGGCAATAGACACAAATGAACCGGCAGCAGACCTTCCGCCTGCTGCCGGAATGGTTAAAAGCCGCATCACTAACGAATGGGTTCCTGAAGACATTGCAGGCAGACGTCCAATCGCTGTTATGATACCCAACACCAAAACGGCCAGCCAGTATGGACTTTCGTCGGCAGATGTTTTGTATGAATGTAATGTAGAATCCAGCATTACACGTTTGATGGGCATTTGGGAAAACTGGGACGACCTTGATAAATTAGGCAATGTCAGAAGCAGCCGGGATTATTTCATGTACTGGTCCTTTGAATGGGATGCTTTCCATGTCCACTACGGCGGTCCTTTTTATATGGATGGTCTCCTTGCAAGAAAGGATGCAGATAGCATAAACTTAAATGTTGATATATCCAAGACATATCATTTCAGAGATACAGCCAAAAATGACTTTGATAATGCCTTCACCCGATCGTCCCTCATTGAAAAATACATCGAGGATGCACATTATTCTCTGGAATACAGAGCCAACTATTCCGATGAACAGCATTTCTTATTTGCACCGGTAACGGATCCCAATCTGCTTACCCAGTATGAAAATGCTATTGATGCATCTCTGGTAGATCTATCCCTTGCTTATCCGCTTACTAACTGTTATTTTTTATATAATGAAGAAACAGGGTTGTACGACAGATATCAGCATTTATCAGGAGAACCGGAAGGTCCCCATATGGATCTGGCTAATAACACGCAGCTTGCTTTTAAAAATCTGCTGATTCAAAATACTTATTTTGAAGTACGTGATGAAAAAGGGTATCTTTCCTTTCAATGCCACGATACCACCAGAGACGGATGGTTTTTCACCAATGGCAAAGGAATCCATGTTAACTGGGAAAAGACTTCCGACTATGGTGCCACCAGATATTATGATGACGACGGAAATGAGATTAAGCTGAACACCGGCAAGACCATGATCTGTATTCTTGAGGATGGCGACACCTTCCAGGTGGACAGCAAGGCTGTGAAAACTTCATAGACAGCAAAAAAAGAGGTGTACCGCATTGGTACACCTTTTTTATTCTCCTAAGCCGTTTTCAATCGCCTTTACAAGCGTTTCTAATGCTTCTGTTTCGTCCTCTCCGTCACAAACAAATTCAATCTCGTCACCACATTTCACACATGCGCCAAGCACGCTGAGCACGCTCTTTGCATTTGCAGTATTGTCTCTAAATATAAATGTAATCAGGGATTTAAACTGCATTGCTTCCTTGCACAGAATTCCTGCAGGTCTAAGGTGAAGACCTGTTGGGTTCTTAATAACCACCTTTTGCCTTACCATATTATATTAACCCTCCATTCCAATACCTTTCAAAGCATTAGAGCAAAATATTCTGAATCAGCTCTGCCAGTTGCTTTGCGTCTTTCTCTATCATTTGCTGGTCTTTTCCTTCGATCATGACCCTCACTAGCGGTTCTGTACCCGAAGGTCTGATCAGCACTCTTCCCTCACCGGCAAATTTATCATTCAGTTTCTGAATGGCATCAGCAATTTCCGGATATTCCATATAGCGCTCCTTTTTATGGTTTGGAACCTTAGCGTTTACGAGCGCCTGCGGAAGCACTTCCATGATCTGCGCAAGTTCAGAAAGCTTTTTCCCCGTATCAACCATGACCTTCAGAAGATGAAGGGCACTGAGAAGCCCGTCACCGGTAGTATTTTCCTTTAAGAAAATAATATGTCCTGACTGCTCTCCTCCCAGACTGGCATTGATCTCCTTCATCCGCTCAAGGACATACCTGTCGCCAACTTTCGTCTGCTCCATATGGATACCATTCTTTTCACCCATCAGGAAAAAACCCAGATTACTCATAACTGTTGCAACAATCGTATCATTAGCCAGCTCATTATTTTCCTTCATATGCATGCCTACAATAGCCATAATCTGGTCACCATCGACAACATTTCCCATTTCATCTACCGCTAACAATCTGTCTGCATCTCCGTCAAAGGCAAGACCAATATCTGCCTTCTCATAAACTACTCTTGCCTGCAGCTCCTGCATATGGGTAGATCCGCAATTTGCATTGATATTCGTGCCATCCGGCATATTATGGATCGGTACAATATTTCCTCCCAGTTCCCGCAATGCTTCCACAGAAGTATAATATGAAGCACCCTCGGCACAATCCACAACAATTTTTATCCCAGATAAATCTACCTTTACAGACTGAACAGAATGATTAATATATTCTTCTCTTGCATCCGTACGGTACTTGATCTTTCCTACATTTGGACCAATCGGAAACTTGATCCCATTCATATCATTTTTGATAATTGCGTCAATCTCATCCTCCAATGCATCCGAAAGCTTATATCCGTCACCGTCAAAAAATTTAATTCCGTTAAATTCCACCGGATTGTGGGATGCAGAGATAACTACCCCGGCATCTACTTTGTACTTTCTGGTCAGATAAGCTACCGCCGGCGTGGGAAGCACTCCTACATAAACGGCATTCGCACCTACTGAACAAATTCCCGCCATTAAGGCATTCGCCAGCATATCCCCTGAAATTCTGGTATCACATCCTACCATGATGGTAGGTTTATGCATATTCTCTTTTGTAAGTACATAGGCGCCTGCCTGACCGAGCTGCATTGCCAGAAGCGGCGTTAGTTCGTCATTTGCTACTCCCCTTACACCATCTGTTCCAAATAGTCTACCCATTCTTTAATTTAAAACTCCTTTCAGTTATTCCTGCTCTGATTCCGATATATGGAGCATTACCGTAACCGGCTCCCGCAGACTTACATTCTCTGGCAGACCAAAGTCAACCTCTACCGTGTAAAAACCAGGCTGCGGTGTTTCCATACCACTCTCCTGCATCCATCCTGCCACGTCTACTGTACCGTTTATGTTAGCAGCCTGCAGTGTTCCTACGTCCCTCGACAAACCAACTACTTCTATCGTAAAGCTTTCATCAAGCTCGGAAATACTCGCTTCACAATTCTCCGGAACATTGGTCATTCGTACCCTTTCTCCCCGGATCTCCAGCCTCTTGGATATCTCCGCTTCTATAGGTACTGTGACCGTTCTGTCGGTATCTGACGAATCTGCAAGGAATACATTGTCAGGAAGGTAATCCTTCAAATCAATCTCCTTCACAAGACTTTCTGTCATTCCTGTGACATCTAAAACTGTTTCTGGAACTTCAATAGCCGTAATGTTCCTTAAAACATTAGATTTTCCGGCAATTTTGACCATTTCACCGCTGGTTTCAATCTCCCCTGCTATACGGTATCCCGCCGATGGCGTACCGCTGATATTATAATTTATAGGAACATCTAATGTCTGCCAAATCCCGACCTTCACGCCTACAGATTTAATATTCTGCTTGATCCTGTCATCTTTGATTTCATTATCCTGCGCATCATACAGTTTAATCTCCGCATTGGTGACAATATCACTTGTCATACCGCCTACTTCAATATCGACCGATGCCTTTACTATCTGATTGATCAATGACTCAGGTCCGGAAAGCCTCACTAAATTCTGGTCTGTTGTTATATCGCCAATCAAATATCCTTCTGAAACCTCACCAGATGTTGACGTTTTCAGTGCCAGTGATTTCTTCTTTTCATTTTCTATTTTCAGCTTTACCGTATCAATGCTTCCCGTAATACTGCTTATATCCCTGTTGTAACGGTCTGTCGTTAATTTAATTGCTATCGTATCTAAGCTGCTGATATCATTCACATCTGCCGTAGCAATAATGTTCTCATCCTTAAGCTGACTGATCACTGTTCTCGGCGCCCGCACCGTCACTCTGCTGATCACATCCGTTCCTTCTAAAACTTCGTACACTTGACCGGATGCGGTGATCAAGTCCGCATTGAGCAGCTCAACTGGAATATTATAATAGCTTTGAGGAACCGTAGGATTGTTGATTGCATTGACCACCAGCCAAAGAATTACCGCCAAAAAGACGGACGCCAATTTAAGGCCAATATTACGTGTCAGCTTATTTTTCACCTTTTGACCGTCCCTTCCACAGAATCCTCTTCCGGCTTTCCTCCTCCGGCTTATTCTGTATTACTTTCAATTTTTCTTTTAACTCTTCTCCGCTGAGGCCACGGGACAAATTTCCGCCATATGCCACACTGATCTTTCCGGTTTCTTCCGATACGATCACCGTTAGTGAATCTGTCGCCTCAGAAATCCCTACACCTGCACGGTGCCTTGTTCCTAAATCCTTGCTTAATGCCATATTGTCAGAAAGGGGCAGATAACAGGTTGCCGAAACAACCCTGTTTCCCCTGATGATTACCGCACCATCATGAAGCGGTGTATTGTGCTCAAAAATATTGATCAAAAGCTGGCTTGTTACAATGCCGTCCACATCAATCCCGGTTCTTTCATATTCCTCCAAAGACTGATTTTGCTGAACCACAATAAGGGCGCCGGTCTTTACCTTGCCCATCTCCACACATGCCCTTGTGATCTCATTGATCGTTTTATCTGAAAAGCGTCCTTCTCCCGGATTTTTCCCCAGCTCAAAAGGAACAATGGAAGAAATGATATTTTTCCTTCCCAGTTCCTCAACTGCCTTCCGCAGTTCGGGCTGTAATATGACGATTATTGCAGTCACAGCAACTCCAAACATGTTCTCCACGATCCAGAGGATAGTGGTCATCTCAAACTGTGCTGCGATCAATATAAATACTGCGATCACAATGATCCCCTTTAAAAGAGACCACGCTCTTGTATTCTTGATCCAGACCAGAATCTGGTAAAGCAGAAAGGAGAGGATGAGCATCTCCACAATATCTGTCCATCTGATACCTGATACTCTCGACAGGTATGTTTCTACGATTTCCAAATCACGCAACATCTAGTTATTCCCCGTCAACTCAAAATTAACTGCTTCATTTTCTCAGGAACTGTGATTATTTTTACAGTTCCTCAATGCTTTGTCTGACCGCCGCCGCTTCTTTTTCTGGAAGTATTAATCTTCTTCACCGTTTTTGATGGTGCTGTCATCGTAATCTTTGGCACAGCCTTAACATAATAGTAGTACTCATCATCTTCAAACTGAACCTTTTCCACCCTGTTGTAATCCAGATGGAAAGTAAAAAACTCCAAGACCTTAACCAGTAACACGGAAACAATCGTTCCGACAAAAATCCCAACAATTGATACATTCGTATCAAACATTAAATCGCCTACCAGAAGTATCATAACATTTACAATTGCCCCGCCTATCATGGCAATCGTCCACGCATAGTCTATTGCCATACGTCTGATCAGATATACAACAATGATCGTAACGGCAAAAGCCGCTACAGTCAGCATCATTTCCCTGTTATTCAGCATTCCGTCAATGATGTATCTGAGCCTGGTCGTAATTTCTTCTTCTTCCATAGCTGAAAGAGCAGTTGCATTGTCGGCTATATAATTGATCAGGTAATTAACTATTACACCACACCCTACAGAAACTGCTGATGCAGGTGTTCCCAGCAAACCCATGGATAAAGGTATCACGTAAGGAATCCTCAATACAAAGCATATTGGCAAAAGAACGACGACCAGCGTATCCTTCGGCGAAAACCGGAAATAAAGCAAAAACATCACCAGAAACAATACTAATGTAATTGCCGCACATTCCAGAGATAATGCATAAAAATGTAATACTATAAAAGCTGCCGATACAAAAATAATAAAATTCATTGGCATAAAAGAACACATCAGCGCTATGATCAATACAATGGATATATTGTCCAGCCTGTGCATATAGCCAATCCTGCTGTTGATCATCATCAGAGAAGCCAGCGCAACGGTCAATTTCATCAGCGGCTTCAGATAAACCTCGTACTTGTTTATAAAATTTTTAATATATTGCTTTGTAACCAATAATGTTGTCATATGGTCATCCTCTATCATTTATCGTACATACTTGATAACTTTTTCAGATTATCATAATAGTGCTTGAGACTTTTTCTCGCCCTGCTGTATTTACTGGCAAACATGACATACGAAATAACTGCGTATGCACCTACCACACACAGATATAAAATAATAATGCTTTTGCCGAATTCAAGCAGATCCATCTTATAGATATCCTGCATCAATTCTTCAAAATTATAAAAAATATACACTGCAAAAAGAGCAATAAACGAAATTGTCCCGGCAATAATTGACTTAAGAACCTGAAACCCTATATAATCCCCTCGAAAATAATGGATAATGGAAATATCTTTTTTCCCTTCATGTTCTTCATAGGATGCCATCCTGGTCATCAGAATGACCTTCTCTTCATTTATCATATATTTATATTTGCCTTTCGACTACTGTTATTCTGTGCCTTTCAGGAAATGCATCCTTTCATTGTTCCGTCTGCCGATCGAATTACTGTCTGTCTGCTTAGGCCTGTTCTGGCTTACGACACCCTGTATGTCCTTTGTCACTTGTGCCTTACATTTCTCGCAAAAACGCCCGGAACGGATCAATGCCCCACAGCCCTCGCATGGAATCTTAACCGGCGAATCTTCCGAGAACTCCAGACGTTCTTCCTGAATCCACTTGCGTATCTGCTTGGGATCTACATCACACTCCTCGGCAACGTCATGAATACCTACACCCGGATTCTCCCGTACATATGTCTTGACTTCCTGAAACTTCTTTTCCATATCTTCCCTGCACTTCGGGCATGTAACCGGACCGCTCACATAATTAAAAATCCTTCCGCATTTCCTGCAATTACGTACATTCATATCAATACCTCCTATTTATTTTATATTCCTCGTCCAATCGTTAACGCCATAAAATAAATATTATCTATACCTGTTTCCATGAAAACCTTTGCCATAGCGTCTATTGTGCTGCCGGTAGTATAGATATCATCAATAATAACAATCGTATCTAATTTTACATCATTTTGCAGGATTTTAAAAGCCCTTTTCAAATTATTTTGTCTTTCTTCATGGCTTAGATTTTTCAGCGGCTGCGTACGTAATTTTCTACCGATCAACTCCTTCGCAACAGGAATGCCACAATATCCAGACAGCTCCCTTGCAATCAGGTATGCCTGATTGTAGCCCCGGCTGCGCATTTTGGATGGGTGAATTGGAACCGGAACCAGCGCATCAGGTCTTATTCCCGCAAGCCATCCGGCTTTTTTCATAAAGAGATCCTTTCCATAAAAAGCTGCATATTCCGCCCTTCCTGCATATTTAAACCGGAAAACCGAGTCCGCCATACTCCCATAATCGTACAATGCCGTTCCCTGCACATAATAGTGCCTTATTCTCTCACAATCACTGCAGTATTCTTTTTCTTCCTGTCCGAGCTGTTTGCCACATTTCAGACAGTATGGTTCCTTAATATAGACAATCTGTTCTTTGCATTTCCTACAGACCCCCTCTCCCGGCTGGTCAGTCAGTCCGTCGCATACCACACAGTGTGACGGAAAAAGATAATTCAGCGGATTCCATTTTTTTTCGATCAGAAATCACTCCTTCCTATTTCTTCGATCCGGTCACACAGTCCGGTATATCTTCGATGCTGCCTCTCATTTCGGATCATCTCCCCCAGCGTCTGGCTGCTTCCCAATATGGTCACACACTGCCTTGCACGAGTAACTGCCGTATACAGCAGATTTCTGTTAAAAAGAAGCTTCGGTCCTGACAAAAGCGGCAGAATCACTGCCGGATATTCGCTGCCCTGGGATTTATGGATGGTGACTGCATATGCCAATTCCAATTCCTCTAACTGTGACAAAGAATATTCCACACGTCTTCCCTCATCAAATTCAACAGTTAAAAGCTGGGCTGTTTCATTGATTTCCTTCACAATTCCCATATCACCGTTAAATATGCCTACACCTTTATCGACGGGAATCCCATATCGGCTTACAATCTCCCACTCTGCCTGATAATTATTTTTTATTTGCATAACCTTGTCGCCTTCCCGGAAAATCCTTTCACCGGAAATATGCTCTTTTTTCTTATCATCTGGCGGATTCAGATATTGCTGCAAGATTCCATTAAGCGCTATAGCTCCCAGATTTCCCTTTCTCATAGGCGTTAATACCTGTATATCACAGGGACGTGCATTCACATAAGGAGGAAGCTTTTCACGGATCAATTGTATCATATGCTTATAAATCACATTTACATCTTTTCTTTCCAAAAAAAAGAAGTCTTTGCTTTTATTGTTCAGTTCAATATCCTGTCCCGCGTTGATCTTATGGGCGTTCACAACAATATCGCTCTCTCCTGCCTGCCGGAATATCCGCTTTAATATTACTACCGGAAACATATGGCTGTTGATCAGATCCAGCAGCACCTGTCCTGGTCCCACACTGGGGAGCTGGTCCACATCCCCCACCATGATCAGACGCGTTCCCACGCTGACAGCGTTTAGCAGCGAGCGGAAAAGATGGATATCCACCATAGACATTTCATCAATAATGATCACGTCTGCTTCCAGCGGATTCTCCTCATTTCTTTCAAACTGGGCGCTCCGCCCTTCCTCTAATGCTCCGTTTATTTCCAAAAGCCGGTGTATGGTACGGGCTTCATAGCCAGTGGCCTCCGTCATCCGCTTCGCCGCCCTTCCTGTCGGCGCTGCCAAAAGGATATCCATCCCTTCTGTCTCAAAAAAGCGGATCATCGTATTAATGGTAGTCGTTTTCCCTGTTCCCGGACCGCCGGATAAGATCATAACACCGGATTTCACACTTTCAAGCACCGCCTGCTGCTGCAGCTCATCCAGCCGGATCCCCTGCTCTTGCTCAAGTCCGTGCAAAAGCTGTTTTACCCTCTCTTCCTGAACCGGCAAAAGCTCTTCTTCCAGTTTTACATTCAAATCATGCAGCATTCTGGCGCAAGCCAGTTCCGCATAATAGTAGGACGACGCATATATCCTGACCTCATCATCTTTCCGCTTCATGACCACCTTTTTATCCATAGCAAGATTTTCAATCTGCGGTAAAACGTCCTCCTTTTCTATTTGAAGCATCTGTCTTGTTTTTTCTTCCAGCACCTCTTTGGGCAAATAAGTGTGCCCTTCCGCAGCCGCCAGCAACAACACATAAAAGATGCCGCTTCTGACCCGGTATTCGGAATCAGCATGGATGCCGATCTTTGCTGCAATCTCATCAGCCACCTTAAAACCCACCCCTTCAATATCTTCTGCAAGCCGGTATGGGTTTTCTTTCATGATTCCGTAAAGCTCCATTCCATAGCGATTGTATATCTTCACTGCAAGATTATTGGATATCCCATACTGCTGCAAAAAAACAAATGCCTCCCGCATGTCTTTTTTCTCAGCCATTTGCGCAGCAATTTCCTGTGCTTTCCTTAAGCTGATACCCTTGATCTCCGCAAGACGTTCTGGTTCTTCCTCTATGATCCTGAAAGTATCGCTGCCGAATTTTTTTACAATCCTTGCCGCAAGCGGTTCCCTGACTCCTTTGATCGCGCCGGATCCCAGATAACGTTCCATGCTCATTGCATCATCCGGAACCGTAACCTGGCTGGTTTCCACCTTTAATTGTCTGCCATACAACGGATGTTCCACATAATTTCCTGTAAGCTCCAATGTTTCCCCCGCTTCCACAGAGCGAAAAGTTCCCACACAGGTTATCTCTTCCCCCTGCGTTTCCAGTTCGATCACCGCATATCCGTTCTCTTTATTTTGGAAAATGATATGATTCACATATCCCTTCACCGTCTCCAAGTTTTATTCCTCCCAATGGATGCGCAATTCCTTACACCATCGAGCATGGAAGATGAATCTTCCCTGCCCGCCGCGCGGAGCGCACATTGCGCAAGCAATAAATTCCTCTGTGCGCTCCTGCGCATAAAAAAGCAGGTCGTAAAAACCTGCTTTTCTTTCAGCTTCTTACTTTCTGATTATAGCTTAGGTCTAATCATAAGTAAAATCAATATTGTTTATATATATTATAAGCAAATCTTATTGACCAAAAAATCTCCTGCAAGCTACAGCTCGTAACCTGCTTCAAAGGCTTTCTTATTGATATCCACAGTCTTAGGCGGCACCGTCTCCTCGATGACCCTGATCCAGTCCTCCTTGGGAAAATCCATCCGCTTTGCCGCCACACCAATAATAATAGTGTTAAATACTCTTGCATTACCGATCTGCAGGGCAAGCGCCTGTGCATCCAGCGATACCACAGAGTATTTTTCCTTCAGGTTCTCAATGATATTTTCAGGATACTGTGCCGCTCCGATTGCCACCGGCATAGGGTCCATACGCTGGTCGTTTACGATCAGCACGCCGTCCTTTTTCAGAAAATGCGCGTACCGGAGAGCTTCTAACCGCTCAAAAGCGATCAGAATATCCGCCTGGCCTTCCTCCACGATCGGTTCCGCCACCTGATCCCCATAGCGCACATAAGTCACCACGCTGCCGCCGCGCTGTGCCATGCCATGTACCTCTGAGATCTTTACATCATAACCTGCCTGTCTTGTTATCCCGCCTAAAATGCGGCTGGTCAGAAGGGTTCCCTGCCCGCCGACACCTACGATCATAATATTCTTTGTTTCCATCCCTAAGACCTCCTACTTGTTTTCCAAAAGGCTGATGGCTCCGAATTTGCAATTGCTCATGCAAAGCCCGCATCCGTTGCACATTACAGGATCGATCTCTGCCGTTCCGTCTTCCGCCCTGTGCATTGCAGGGCACCCGGAAACCAGGCACATACCGCACTTCTTACATTTTTCTGTGTCCACAACACATTTTCCTTTGGGCACAAAGGCCTTAAGCAGCGCACACTGGGATTTGGTGATGATCACGGATACTTCTTCCCTCTGGGTTTCCTGCTTCACCAGCTTTTCCAGACCATCCACATCAAAGGCATCCACCTCATAGACATGCTCGATCCCCATAGCCTTGCATAGCTTATAAAGGTTGATCATGTAAGTAGTATCTCCCATCAGCGTCTTTCCGGTTGCCGCATGGTCCTGATGCCCCGTCATGCCGGTGGTGGAGTTATCCAGAATGATCACCGTTCCGGTTGCCTGATTGTAGACCATGTTCATAAGGGAGTTAACCCCGGTATGTAAAAAGGTGGAATCCCCGATCACAGCCACCCAGTTTTTCACATAATCCTTTCCCTTAGCCTTTTCCATTCCATGGAGATTGGAAATGCTTGCTCCCATACACACAGTCGTATCAACCACGGAAAGAGGCGCCACCGCCCCTAAGGTGTAGCAGCCAATATCCCCTGCCGCGTGGATCTTTAATTTCTTCAGCACCGAATACACGCTTCTGTGAGGGCAGCCCGGACATAAAATAGGCGGTCTTGCGGGTACCTGTGCCGGCGTATCATACTCTACTTTCTGCCCAAGGATGGCACGGCGCAGCATATTCGCACTGTACTCACCCTGTACAGTAAAAATCTCTTTTCCTATTGCCTGAATCCCCCAGGATTTCACCTGCTCTTCAATAACAGGCTCCAATTCCTCCACAATATAAAGGGTCTCTACCCTGGAAGCAAATTCCTGGATCAGCTTTTTCGGAAGAGGATGTACCAGTCCTAATTTCAATACGGAAGCTTCCGGAAGAACTTCCTTTACATATTGATAAGGAATGCCGCTGGTGATCACGCCAATCTTGGTATCCTTATATTCCGCTTTATTCAGATCCATGGTATTGGCGTCTTCCGCCATTCTCTTAAGCCGCTCTTCCACCACAATGTGGCGTTTGATGGCATTTCCCGGCATCATCACATTTTTGGCTATATTCTTTTCATAAGGCTTATCCTCCGGACAGACCCGCTCCTCTAAATTTACCAGTCCCTGTGAATGTGCAAGCCTGGTAGTCTCACGGACCATGACCGGCGTATCGTATTCCTCGGAAAGCTCGAAAGCCCGCTTAATGAAAACCCGCGCTTCTTCACTGTCAGAAGGTTCTATCACCGGAACCATAGCCGCCCGTGCCACCATGCGGGAATCCTGCTCGTTCTGGGAACTGTAGATCCCCGGGTCATCTGCCGCCACCAAAACCAATCCGCCGTTTACGCCACTGTATGAAACGGTGTACAAAGGGTCAGATGCAACATTCACCCCTACATGCTTCATGGAAACCAGCGCACGCACGCCGCTTAAAGAAGCGCCAATGGCAACCTCCATGGCAACCTTTTCATTGGGAGACCACTCCGCATACACCTGATCCTTGTATTTGACCAGATTTTCACTGATCTCCGTACTGGGCGTTCCCGGATAAGCCGCGGATACCTTTACTCCGGCCTCATATGCCCCTCTGGCAAGAGCCGCATTGCCAAGCATCATTACTGTCGTTCCTGCACTTTCTTTACTCAAAACTTTTCCACCTTTCGTATCTTTTTGTAAAACCGGTATTACTACTTTAAGAAAGTGCCGCACATAAACGGCACTTTCTTTGACTTATCAATTATGAAACTTCCACAATCCAGCCTTCAGGAGCCTTAATGGTTCCCATCTGGATTCCGGTCAATGTATCATAGAGCTTCTTGGTAACAGGACCCATCTCACTCATTCCGCTGGGAAGGCAGATTTCCTTGCCGTGGTCAACGATCTTGCCTACCGGGGAAATAACTGCTGCCGTACCGCACAGACCACATTCCGCAAAGTCTTTCAGCTCTTCCACCGTTACCTCCCTCTCTTCCGCTTCAATTCCCAGATACTCTCTGGCAACCTGCATCAAAGAACGCCTTGTGATAGAAGGAAGAATACTGTTTGACTTAGGCGTTACCACCTTGCCGTCTCTGGTGACAAACAGGAAATTGGCGCCTCCGGTCTCCTCTACCTTGGTCCTGGTAGCTGCGTCCAGGTACATATTTTCATCATATCCCTGCTTATGGGCATCCACAATTGCATGAAGGCTCATAGCGTAATTAAGCCCCGCCTTGATATGACCCGTTCCGTTTGGCGCTGCACGGTCAAAATCTGAAATACGGATGGTAAGCGGCTTCACCCCGCCCTTAAAATAAGGTCCTACCGGTGTAGTGAACACACGGAACTGATATTCATCTGCAGGCTTTACACCGATCACTGCGTTGCTGCCAAACATATATGGACGGACATACAACGTAGCCCCGCTTCCATAAGGCGGCACATAAGCTTCATTGGCTTTGATCGTCTTAACAACAGCTTCCACAAATGCTTCCTTGGGATAAACAGGCATCTCCAGCCGTTTTGCGCTGTCCTCCATCCTTGCCCCGTTCAGATCAGGACGGAAGGTCACGATACGTCCATCCGCCGTCGTATATGCCTTCATTCCTTCGAAAACAGTCTGTGCATACTGCAGTACGCCTGCGCACTCATTGATCACAACTTTAGAATCCTGCGTCAAAGCGCCATCATCCCATGCACCATTTTTGTAATCGGACACAAACCGATAATCTGTCTCCATATACCCAAATCCAAGGTTTGCCCAATCGATGTTTTTCTTTTCCATTGTCTTGCTCCCTCTTGCGTGCTTCAATTTCTCTCCAAATACCTTTTTTATTATTATACTTTTTTTCGCAAAAGTCAATCCGTCTTTACACGTTCATATTTCAGGAAGTGATAGGTAATATCAAAATAGGTCTGTTCCTCACTGTCCGCCGTGATCTTCCATCCCGGCATCTCGTCCAGATTCGGGAAATAGGCGTCCGCTTCATAAGCGTGGTCAATCTTGGTCACATGTGCAGTATCACAATAGGGAAGGAGCTGACGGTATACGCTTTCTCCGCCTATCACATACACATCCCCGGAGTCATATTTTTCAAGCCGGGCAAGCAGTTCCTCCAGGTCATGGACCACCACTCCATCCTTCACCTGATAGTCCCTATTCCTTGAAAGGATAATATTAGTCCTGTTTTTTAAGGGCAGCCCCTGGGGAAACGTTTCGATCGTCTTGCGTCCCAGTACCACTATCTTTCCGGTGGTTTCCTGCCGGAAAAACTTGTGGTCTGCCGGGATCCTGACTAACAGCTCGTCCTTATTTCCGATTGCCCAGTTCTCGTCCACTGCTACAATTAAATTCATGTTCTTTCCCTTTCTGGTTTTTTATCGCTTTCCCATATATCTCAGATAGCAATGGGAATATTGGCGATCTGCTCTCCTGTCACATAATCCTCTACATGCACGTCATTTCTGGTAAACTGGTAAAAATCCTTAATCTCCGGGTTCAGCCAGAACTTCGGTGCAGGATAAGGCTTCCTCTCGATCAGTTCCCTGATGATCGGCACATGCCGGTCATAAATATGGGCATCCGCAATCACATGCACCAGTTCCCCTGCCTGCATATCGCAAACCTGCGCCAGCATATGCACCAGCACGGCATACTGGACCACATTCCAGTTATTTGCCGCCAGCACATCCTGAGACCGCTGGTTTAAAATCGCGTTCAAAACCAGCTTCTCTTCCCCTTTCTTCTGGGTCACATTAAAGGTCATGCTGTATGCACAGGGATAAAGATTCATCTCATGAAGATCCTGATGTACATAAATATTGGTCATAATCCGGCGGCTGAAAGGGTTATTTTTCAGGTCATAGATCACCCGGTCTACCTGATCCATCATCCCCTCCTTGTACTGATGCTTCACTCCCATCTGATAGCCGTATGCCTTTCCGATGGAACCGTCTTCATCCGCCCATTCATCCCAGATATGGCTGTGAAGATCATGCACATTGTTCGATTTCTGCTGCCAGATCCACAGCATCTCATCGGTTGCGCTTTTCAGAGCCGTTTTCCGAAGAGTCAAGATCGGAAACTCTTTAGAAAGGTCATAACGGTTTACTACACCGAATTTTTTGATCGTGTATGCCTGTGTGCCGTCCTCCCAGCGGGGGCGCACCTTCTCTCCTTCTGTGCTGGTCCCGTTTTCCAGAATATCCCTGCACATATGGATAAATATTTCATCCGCCAAACTCATTTTTCATTTCTCCTATAAATCCCATTTATCGCAAAGGGAATTGACCTGATCCGCAAATTTCGCCAAATCCTTGTTTGCCCCGCCTTCGTTCTTATGGATCACCGCGATCAGCCTCTGACCTGCTGCCAGCAGACGCTTAAATACGTCAGATACCGTTCTGGCTTTCTTCTTGATCGGGATCGGCATCGCTTCATATTCCAGTTTATCCGTAAGAAGGTTGAACTCTGTTCCACTGTAAGGCGCATAAGCTTTGATCCCATGCTCTGCCCTTAAGCATTCCACAAAGGAATCGCAGACAGAGTCTTCACCATGTACCACAAAGACTCTGCGAGGCTTTTCTTCGAAGCCTTCCACCCATTCCAGCAGTCCTTCCTTATCTGCATGGCCTGACATGCCTACCAGCGTCCGGATAGAGGCCCGCACGTCAATGCTCTCACCAAACAGCTTCACCTCGTCAATGCCTTCCACCAAAACTCTTCCCAGCGTTCCCACTGCCTGATATCCCACAAACAAAATGGTACATTCTTCCCGCCACAGGTTATGCTTTAAATGATGGCGGATTCTTCCTGCCTCACACATGCCCGATGCGGATATGATCACTTTAGGCGTCATGTCAAAGTTGATCTCTCTGGATTCATCACTGGTAACTGTAAGCTTAAGCCCCGGAAAAGCAATCGGGTTTATGCCTTCCCGCACCATCTCCATGGCTTCCTCGTCAAAACAGTTTACCTCGTTTTTATGGAAGATTCCGGTTGCCTCCACGGCAAGCGGGCTGTCTACATAAACCGGGAAATCCTCATGCCCCTTTACCAGACGGTTTACCTTGATCTTCCGCAAAAAATACAGCATCTCCTGGGTTCTTCCTACTGCAAAGGAAGGGATCACCACGTTTCCGCCCCGGTCAAAGGTTTCCTGCAAAATACTTGTCAGCTCCCCGATATAGTCCGGTTTTTCCTTGGCGTGCAGCCGGTCTCCGTAAGTGGATTCCATGATCACGTAATCCGCTGTCTGCGTCAGAACAGGATCCTTGATAAGCGGCTGGTTTTTGTTCCCAATGTCTCCGGAAAAGACTATCTTGCGCGTGGTTCCTTCTTCCGTCGCCCACACTTCAATACTGGCAGAACCAAGAAGATGCCCTACATCTGTAAAACGAATCTTAATACCCTCGCAAAGTTCGATCTCCCGCCCATAGCTGCATGGAACGATCCGCCTGATAGCACCGTCTGCATCCTCCATGGTATAAATCGGCTCATGAGGCGCAATACCGTTGCTTCGCTTTGCCTTGCGGTTTTTCCATTCTGCTTCCTGCATCTGGATATGGGCACAGTCACGGAGCATAATACTGCAAAGATCCGCTGTCGCCTCAGTGGTCAGAATCTGCCCCCGGAACCCTCTCGCCACCAGCAAAGGAAGCATTCCCGAATGATCGATATGTGCATGGGTTAGAAGTACATAATCAATATATGACTCCTGAACCGGCAACTCACAGTTCTCAAAGTAATTGACCCCCTGCTCCATCCCGTAATCCACCAGAATATGTTTTCCGCATGCATTCAAATAATGACAGCTTCCAGTCACTTCATGTGCTGCTCCCACAAATATCAGTTTCATTCTTTCGCCCTCCAATCCTCTGGAACTGAACAGTTCCTCTTATGCATTTCCCCAATATTTCCCTGCAAACTGCCGCCCATGGCAGCCCCCAGCTGACAAATTCCGTAATTTTATCACGTTTACCGACAAAAAACTTCTTTCATCATAAACAAATTATACCATAGGCGAATAAGATATAGCAAACAAATAAGGTTACACATTATGTCATTTTCAATTTATCTTTTTTTACTTCTCATTTTGATTTTATCCATGGATGCTTTCAGCGCCGGTTTATCCTATGGCGTAGGCAATGTCCGTGTACCGTTTTTTTCCATCCTCACTATAGCATTGCTGTCCGGATGTATGCTGACTTTATCCTTGTACGCAGGGGATCTGCTTCTCTCCTTCATCCCTCCTGATTTTACAAAAGCGCTTTCCTTTTTGGTACTGTTTTTCCTGTCATTATACAAATTTTATGATGCCCTGCCCTCTCTCCATAAAGGAAATTCCCGGCTTACTACCGATCAGATTTCCCAGACCATCAACAGCGCCATCCCCTCCGTGCTGTCTGTAAAGGAATCCCTCCTGCTAGGACTTGCACTGTCCATAGACAACATATCCGCAGGTCTGTGCACCGGGACGAAGAACATCCCTGCCGGAACCCTTTTGCTGGTCACCACGCTGATACACCTTGGCGCCATACGGCTGGGACTTTCCGCCGGCCATATGCTTGCCCAAAAAGGCTTAGACCGCTTCACCTGGCTGGGCGCCGCCATTCTTATGCTGCTGGCCTTTCTCCGCCTCCTGTAGCCCCTTTTCCTCCGCTTTCTCTGTCAGAAAATTGGAAAGCACCAGCAGCTCGTGAACCACCAGCGGAACACAGGAAAGCAGGAAAAGCATGCCCCATTCCCCAAGGGGCAGCCTGCTTGTTCCGAATAGTCTGACGAAATAAGGGATTTCCGTCACCAAAAGCTGTAAAGCTATCCCTGCGCCACAGGCAAAGATCATATAAAGGTTATCCAGATGCTTCATCCTGAACACCGATTTGTTAACGTCCCGCATCCCGATCGCATGTACCAGCTGGCTCATTCCCAGTACCGTAAATGCATGGGTTTGTGCCTTTGCCAAAACTGCCTCCATCCTGAGCATCTTCTCCAGATTCTGCAAGGTTACCGGCAATTGCTCTTTTAATAATGCCTGATAAGGCACCGTCAAAAAGGCAAGCAGACTGATCATTCCGATCACGATTCCGAAGCAAACAGTGCAGCTAAGACCTCCATGGGCAAACATACTGTCCGAGCTTTTGCGCGGTGATTGTTTCATCAATGCCTCTCCGTCATTCTGATCCATACCAAGGGCCAGTGCCGGAAGAGAATCCGTAATCAGGTTCACCCATAGAATATGGCTTGCCTTAAGAGGCGCCGGGAACCCTGCCAGCACTGCGGCGAGCATGGTAATGATCTCTCCGAAATTAGAGGACAGTAAAAACAAAATTGTCTTGCGGATATTTTCATAAATCCCCCTGCCTTCCTTCATGGCTTTTTCAATGGTGGCAAAATTGTCGTCCGTAAGCACCAGATCCGCAGCGTTTCTTGCCACATCTGTTCCGCCCTTGCCCATGGCGATCCCCACATCTGCTGCTTTTAAGGATGGAGCATCATTGATCCCGTCACCGGTCATTGCAACCACTTTTCCTTCGGACCTGAAAGCCTCCACGATCCGCACCTTATGCTCCGGCGATACTCTGGCAAATACCCTGATTTCCCCAGCCTTTTGGGCAAACTCCTCAGAAGAAAGTTCTTCAATCTCGCTTCCGGTCATACACTGGTCCTTATCCTCCGCAATGCCAAGCTCCTTCGCAATGGCAAGAGCTGTATCCACATGGTCTCCCGTGATCATCACCGTGTCCACATAAGCTCCCTGAAAACTTTCCACCGCTCCTTTTGCTTCTTCCCGCGGGGGATCCATCATTCCGGCAAGCCCTAAAAATACCATTCCCTTTTCCTCGGTAAGATTCCCTTTTCGTTTCATGGCTACTGCCAGCACCCGGAGGGCATCTTTTGCCATCTGGTCCACTGCTGCCTTTGCCTCTTTTCTGGCTCTTGTGGAAAAGGGCATTTCCTTCCCCCGGATCAGTACATTGCTGCACAGATCGATCAGCTCGTCCGCTGCGCCTTTACAATAGGCTGTTTTTTCTACGCCTTTTCCATGAACGGTAGTCATCCTTTTCCTGTCAGAATCAAAGGCCCGCTCGTCCACTCTGGGATTCTTTTTCTCCAATACCTCCTTTTGATATCCGTGTTTTTCTGCAAGGTCTAAAAGCGCCAGCTCTGTAGGGTCGCCAATCCGTACCTCACCCACAGACGCATCATTGCACAAGGCACATGCCTCCAGAAAAGCTTTGCTTTCTTCCTCCCCAAGTTCTTCCTCGTTTAAAAGCTTTCCGTTCAGATAGCATTTTTTTACCGTCATCTGGTTCTTGGTCAATGTTCCGGTCTTGTCCGAACATACCACATTGACAGCCCCCAGCGTCTCCACGGAAGGCAGCCTTCTCACAATGGTTCCCACCTTGACCATTCTGGATACACTGAGCGCCAAAACGATAGTGACGATTGCCGCAAGCCCTTCCGGGACTGCCGCCACCGCCAGGGATATTGCTGTGAGAAGCATATCCCCCACATCCCTCTTTTGCAGAACTGCCACAACAAACAAAAATACGCAGATACCCACTGCCAGAATGCTGAGTATTTTTCCAAGATCCGCAAGCCGCTTTTGGAGAGGCGTCATCTCATTTCCGCCCTGGTCGATCAGCCCTGCAATCTTTCCAATCTCCGTGTCCATTCCGATTGCCGTAACGATCCCCTCGCCTCTGCCATAAGTCACTGACGTGGACATAAACGCCATGTTTGTCCGGTCTCCAATGCTGCGAATCTCTCCTGACAGTTCCTTGTCTGTTTTTTCCACCGGTACAGATTCCCCGGTCAGCGCCGATTCTTCAATTTTCAGGTTCACAGCCTGTAACAGACGTATGTCCGCGGGAACCTGCCTTCCTGCCTCCAATACAACGAGATCGCCGGGCACCAACTGCTCTCCCGGTATTTCCTGCTCCTTCCCATCACGCCGCACCAGAGCCTTCGGGCTGGCAAGCTGCTTCAATGCCTCGATTGCCTTTCTGGCCTTGTCCTCCTGCACCACCCCTACTACTGAGTTCAGCAAAATAACCGCCGCAATGATCATGGCATCCCCTACCTCGCCCAAAAACAGGGAAATGGCAATTGCCGCCATCAGAATATAAATGAGCGGATCCTGGAGCTGTTCCATAAACAATGCAAATACACTTTTTTTCTTCTGTTCTTCCAATTTGTTTGGTCCAAATTTTTTTCCTGCTTCCTGTACCTGCAGGGATGTAAGCCCTGATGCCTTGTCCGTTCCAAACTGTTTCAATACTTCCGCTGCATTTTGTTCTGCATACATAATTAATCCCTCCTGCTCCTATGATTTTATATGCAGGAACAGAAGGGATTATGAATGAACACTTTTTTAATTTGTGATCAACGGTGTATAATTGTCAAAATAGCTTTGATTACATCTGATGCAGGTATAAATCGTGTATCCCGCAGTATATTTGGTCGCCGGTACCACTGTTGCCCGATAAGTATGGTTGTTCAGGTCACGCTCTATGCTTTCCGCATAACTGCTTCCACAGGTACATACAAAAGACCTGATTCCCTTTTCTGTACAATTAGCCTGTTTAAGCACATAGGAACGATAGTTATGCTCATGGGGCGTGGGCGATGGAGAAGCCGAGGGTGAAGCAGTAGCCTGACTCCCTGCGCTTGCTGTAGGCTGTGCCGATGCACTGGACGAAGGAGCAGCGGTAGGCTGCGTTGTCTGGTTTGGCGCCGCAGACGCACTGGCTGACGGACTGGGGGTTAATTTGTTGATCGGTCTTGAGTCCAATACCACGCCGCACTCCGTACAAGTACGCTGTTCCGTTCCCATATATGTAGCGGTAGGCTCTTCTGCCACCGTCCAGTCTGTAGCAATGTGTCCTGATGCCGGAATCATCTCCGTATAGAAATCTCCACAGCTGCAGGTATATTTGCGAAGCCCTGCCAGGATACAGGAAGGTTCTCGTTCCGTTTCCGCCATGAACTGATGTACGTGGGGAGTTTCCTCCTCTCCGCTCCCGCCGCCTTCATCCCCCTCCCCGGTTTCATCCACAAAGGGAATACTTTCCTGCGCCATAATTTCATCACAATAGATACATTTCTGGACTCTGATGCCGGACCGCTCCGCCGTAGGCTTTCTGGTCACTTCCCAGTCATCTGCCACATGTCCGGTGGATACGAGATCCACAAAATACTCATCGCCGCATTCACAAAAATATCTTACACGCCCTGCACGATAACAGGTAGCGCTTGTCACCACTTCTTCCTTGTAATCATGCACATGGTTTTCCGCCGCTAACTGTGGCAGCTCCGGCAAAGATATGCCTTGCGGCTGCTGTGTTGTTTGTTGTCCGTTCGCCGGTATCTGAGTCGGAACTGCTGCCGCCGTCCCCCATATATCTGCATTTTCTTCTGTTGCCCCTGCCGTCTGTTCCGTCTGCTTGCTCCCTGCACCACTCATGGAATAACCTACGATCCCGATCGTCGCCAGACACGCCACTACTGCCAACGCCCCTAATATGCAAGTCATCACCTTTATAAGTCCGCTCATCTGAAATTCTCCATTAAACCATTGGCTGCCAAAAATACAGTCAGTATTATATAATTAGTATATATTTTTAAAAAGATTTTGTAAAGAGAGGAAACGCCAACTGTTCCATTATTGCACGACACCGTCACCGCCTCTGGTCCAGACAATCTTTTCCCTGATCATCTGGTCAATATCCATACCGATAATTTCAGATGCCCTTGCCTTTGCAGCTGCTTCATTTGCCGTTCCCAAATTCTTATAAATATCATAAGCCGGTTTCCTGTTGCCATCAGGATCGTACAGACCAAGGGCAAGATTGCTGGTCATCTCATGGGTATCATCCGTTTGGCGGAACAGCATAAACGCATCTACATCGGGAAGGGAAGCTGCCTTCAGGTAACCATAGGCAATGGAAGCTTCCTGAGATGCATCTCCAAAGCTTGAGGTATATCCGATTTCCGCAATGGAAATACTCCTGACTTGCCCTGCCGGATTTAAAAACCCGGGCTGGTGCATGTAATCGATCAGCAGATCGATATTCTGCATCGTGATATAAGGCGTCTTTAGATTATTTTTCACCCATACCGCCGGACCGTTCCATGCATAAGGGTCATAAAGCGGGGAGTTATAGGGATGATAGGAAAGCCCCCAGTCAATGTTCCCCTCACGGTTGATATAGTAGTTAAACTGATCCAGATAATCCTTTGCAAGGAAACTGCCCGGATTGGATTTCCGGTTCCATTCCTGGTCAATGGAATTGTAGATCCAGACATTGGCATTCTGGCTCTTCATTTCATTATAAAGGATGCGGAAAGCCTTTACATAAATGTTTACATTGAAATCCAGCGATTCTGAACCGGTGTACCACCATGAAGTGCGGGCATTCACTTCATTTCCCACAATCCAGTTATCAATCTGTCCGCATCCCTGGCTTCCGCTGTAGCGCTGCCCAAGGAATGCGCCAATCGCCTTCAAATGACCGGTTCCCGCAGCATCCGCCACATTTAGGGCATATCCTTCACACTCGCCCCCGATCGCAGCAGGATGCATCAGATCCTGCGCATATGCACCTTTTCCATGGTTTAAGATCACCATTGTAACCTGTATTCCCATCCCATTAAGAGCTTTGACCAGCGCATCATAATTTGCAAGCATCGCGCTGTCAAAATAGTAGGTCTGCCCATTGTAGGAAAAGGGAAGCGCTCCCGGAACCGACTGTGCCGAACAAATATCGTCCAGGTTCATATTATAAACTACCTGCTGAATGCCAAGATCCTGCAGATCACCGTTTGAAAGCCTGGTTGTATCCGGCAAGATGCCCTTGATCCCGGTGGTCATGCGGTTAGCCGCATATGGAGCAAGCGCTTCCGGATTCGTGATATAATGTTCATCACTGACCTGGACCATCCTTCCGTTCTGTTTCATGGCAACCAAAAATTTCCGGCTCAAATTTGACTTTTCTGTATTATAATTCAGAGGAAAGCTTACGGAAACCGAAGCCCCCGCCTTTACAACAGCCACCACGTCACCAGTCGGTCCGTCCAGATAAACCTCGTCTGCGTATACATAATATTTTCCATCATCGCTGGACGGAACACTGCCTGCATTGATCTGGCAGACCACATCACCGCCGGAAACCAGACAAGAAGAAATCGCTACCGGTCGTCCGGCTGCCTCCACATACAGCGGCTTACTGCCTAAAACAGCTCCTATACCAACAGAAAGTATCAGCGCCGCCGCTGTAAATATGCTTATCATTTGTTTTTTCACTCTGCTCATAGCTCCTCCAAAGTATAAAATGTTCTGTATCATTATTATAATGCGCGTGCTGATATTCTGCAATCACAAAAATAGCGGAAATACTGTACCTATCAGCATTTCCGCACTTTTAAAAAGAGCGCGAGACGGGACTCGAACCCGCGGCCTCGACCTTGGCAAGGTCGCGCTCCACCAACTGAGCCACTCGCGCATTTACTCATCCGTACCTGACGGACAAGTAATAATATACTATATGTTTTTTACTTTGTCAACGGATTTTTTAAAAATTTTTGAAAAAAACCAGGTTCATTTTCCTACACCGATTCCAGCAATAAATCCCTCCTGTCCAAAAACATCTCATATTCCTGCATCCGGTCGCCGAACCATTCTCTTTCCACTTCCCTGTGCTGATTCAGCCCGATCTTTTCCACCGCTTCCTGTGCTGCTTCTTTTTGTGTAAGTATCCTGGGCAGGACAGTCTGGCAGTTTGCCCCTTCAAGGGTATCATACGCGCTAAATGCCCTGTTAAAATCCATCAATTCATGCAGGCCCACAGGCTTATTTGTCTGGTTGTCCACCAAAAAACCCCAGTTTCCCCAGTGCCTGTCCGTGTTTCCTGTCAAATAATCCAAAATATTCATCATATAATAAGAGTAAGCATCCAGCTCGAGGATATATGCCAGCGGATCGGTCTCGTGATTGACTGCAAAAACCTCAAATGCCTCGCGTGAAACAATGGAGTAATCTTTCGATGTTATCATGCGGCTGACAGACACCTTCTCACCATCATAATCCTTCGCCTGATAGGCGACCTGCTTACATACAAAGCATTGGCAGATTTTGCTTGCCAGAATCTCTCTTTCCACTGCATCCGCGCCGCCGCCCTTTAACAGGAAAAATCCATTTTTCTTTCTGACCCATGCCTTGGGGAAACAACCGCTGGTGGACAGATCCTGCGCCAACTGATGATTCTGCACCGTAATCTGCCTTCCCCTCAGGGAAATATCCACAAACGCATTGCTCAGATGGTTATCATACAAATTTACATCCTGAAACTGTACATTTTCCCCCTGTCTTTTCACCCAGTAAACATCAGTCAGCGATACACACCGATAAGACAGCGCAATCCTTGCCCTGTCCCTGTCCGTTACCGACTGACCCGCCCCGATACTGTTTAAGATCTCTTTGGCATACTGCCTGTCTAATGTCAGCATCCTGGTCGCGCACCAGTAATTGAAATTGGTCACATTATTTACCAATGTATCAATGTCTTCCCCTGAATCATCCAGATACAAATTATAGGGCATAAATTCTTCTTCATAAATCCTGCAATGCCCCTGTGTATCAATCTCCGCCACCTGACGCTGACCGTGCATGATCTCATATGTCATTTTCATGCAATCACCTCGGTTTTCCTCAACTTTACGAAAATTTTAACATTTCTGTCCCAGTCCTTCAAGATATGCCTGTAAAAAATTTTCATCTGTGCAGCCGGAATTTTGGTTCCCGGAAATCTATCCCTCCATTCTCCGCAAAAGCTGTTCAGGATGCTCCGCAAAGTCCAGAGCAGTCTCTTTGCTGATCTTCCCCTCCCGGTACAGTCCCAAAACAGACTGGTCCATGGATATCATGCCCTCCCCGCTGCCGGAAGCGATCGCATTGTCTATCTGGCGGCTCTTGCTCTCACGTATCAGGCTGCGGATGGCATTGTTCATATGCATGATCTCGTAAGCCGGTACCAAATCCCCGCCCGTCCCCGGCAAAAGCTGCTGGGAAATGACTGTCTCAAGAACCATGGACAGCTGAACCCTGATCTGGAGCTGCTGCCCGCCGGGAAAACTGTCCACGATACGGTCTATGGTGTTCACTGCCCCTTTGGCATGTAAGGTTGCGATCAGAAGATGACCTGTTTCCGCTGCTGTCATGGCAGTGCGGATGGTCTCATGGTCACGCATTTCTCCCAGCAAGATCACATCCGGCGCCTGCCTTAAGCAGGAGCGCAAAGCCGTCAGGTAATTCTCTGAATCAATGGCGATCTCCCTCTGGCTGACAATGCTTTTCTTGTTTTTATGTAAAAACTCTATGGGATCTTCCAATGTAATAATATGGCATCCTCTGGTCCGGTTGATCCGGTCGATGATACATGCCTGGGTGGTGGATTTTCCGCTGCCTGCCGTTCCCGTCACCAGCACCATTCCATGGGATAAATTTGCCAGATCCATGACCTGCTTCGGAATATGCAGCTTTTCCCAGTCCGGGATCTCAAAGACTACCATCCTTACCACTGCCGCCATGGAACCGCGCTGATGGTAGGCATTTACCCGGAAACGTGCCACTCCCGGAAGTGAAAGAGAAAAGTCATCGCCCCCCCCTTCGCAGATATCCTTCTATTGGTCTGTTCGCCCGGACATAAAGCTCCGTGATCAGCCGTTCTGACTCCTGAGGCGTCATGACCTCCTCGCTGATCGGGTACAGGGTCTTTTCCACCTTCTCCGACACCTGCCCGCCAGCCACAATAAAAAGATCTGACGCCCCATCCTTTACTGCATGCTTTAAATATTCAACCAGCTCTGCCATATCACTACCCCTTTACATCTTCTGTCATGCTCTTATACTTTTCTTCCAGCTCTGCTAAAGGGATAGTATTTTGAGGCACGCCGCATGCTTCAAATACGTTACTTAATATACGCGCAGCCGCTTCTGCAGAAAGCATCGGCATTTCCATATTCTTTTGCCGCATTTCATCTGTCTTGCCCATCAAAAATTTCCTCCGTCCCACAAATCAAAACCGCTTTCGTCACTGTCCTGTCCGTCAGGAACAACCTGCCAGCGCAATATCTCGTATTCTTCCCCAAAAACGGATATTTCTACCTCCAACATCTGTTTTTCCGAAATAGGGCAGGCATAATAGCAGACGCTGCCGTCTACCCGCACTCCTTCAGGAGTCTCTCACATACGCAGAAGGGCAAGAATCCTGAGCGCCTCGCTGTCCGCAGCATAGTACTCAGCCACTGTCCTTAAGGATGCATCCGCCAGCCGGCTTTGCGCCTGCACAGTACTTAAGCTAAGCAGGGCAAACACAGTAAGGCACAGCACGGCAAATGCCACCAGCAAAGAGATCCCGCCAATTGCCGGTGGTGAAAACCTATCTTCCCTGTTCATACGCTTCTTCCTCCAGCCATGCTGTTTCCAGTTCAAATAAAAGTTCCGTTTGTTCCATCACTTGCACCGATATTTTTTGCAGACCCGCTTCTGCCGCAGGAATCTCCTGTACTGTCAGTATATAATCCCCTTCTTCCATTACAGTTTTCCAATCTTTGTCATAAAATATTACCAAATCTGCGCCTATGTTTCCAGCTATTTTTTGATAACTTACGCCCAGCTTTTTTGCTGTTTCCATCAGTGCATGTTCTATGCTGCCGCCGCTGTGCCTGGCAATTTCTGCCACATTTTGAGCCGCCAGAGCAGCATCGCTCCTTGTCTGGCTTCGCAGAGAAATCTCATCAGACTTTACAAAAGCCTGCAAGCACAAGACGGCAGCAAACGCAAAGACCAACAGCATTACCATCTGTTCCATCAATGCCAAAGGCGCTTTATTTTTCATCCTGCATCCCCCTCCCAAAAAGGGACAGGAGCATTTCACTGCTTTTTCCTTCCCTGTCAGTCACAGCTACCCGCAGCATGCCGTCCTCCATGCCCAATTCAAAGCTGCCAATTTCCATGATTCTTTCTCCATCCTGCGGACTTAATGCCAGAACTTCACTGCTATATAATTCCATCAAATATCCCTCATAGCTATACACTCTTGTAATACAGCCATCCGGGTCAACAATTGCAAGGGCGTTCCCATCACCAAAAAAATCCAGCTTCACAGCTTCCGGCTTTTGTGCCTGATGCACCCTGTTTGCCACATATTGCATACAAGTACGGCGGTTGTAATTCTTTTCATTCCGGGTATTCAGCCGCTTATATGCCCCTGCACCAGTTAACAACACTGCCAGAAGACACGCTACAAATACCCCGAAAAGCAGCAGGGCAATCAGACCATCCATATGATATCCTGTCATTTTCTTTTTCATGGCTTATTCTCCAACACCGTCACATCCGACATCAGGTTTTGTGCAAACCGGCTGTAATAAACGTTATACCGTTCCTCGTCCACCTGTATGCCATAGTGGGCTTTTAAATATTCCAAGTCCGGGGGATAAACTCCTTCCGCCGCATAACATGCCACGCATCCCTTTTGTAATACTTCCTGTAACTGGCGGATATCTTCCCCCTTACGCCCGCTTGCCAGATTTTCCAGTGCAGATGAAAAGCACAAAAGCACAGCTGCCACACCTAATGGCAGCATAAGCCCGCGCAGCATACCTGCCATTGTCTTTTTTCTCTTCATATCATCACCCGATTGCCGCTATGATGTGCATCAACGGCAGCATCACAGACAAAAGAATCAATCCCACAAGCACGGAACACACCAAAACCAGCGCAGGCTCCACCCGGCTTACTGCCCCTTCAATAGATGCCTCGCATTCTTCCGCCATATCCCCGGCAATCTTTTCCATAGAACGCTCCCCGGCTCCGCTCTTTAACCCAAGCTCCAGCAAATGGCATGATGCCGCCGGCAAAAGCCCGCTGTTTTTCAGTGCGGCTCCCTGAGCCTCCCCCTGATCCAGCCGGGTACGGCAAGCCTTGCAACGCTCACTTGCTCCCGGCATATCCTCCACCAGCCCTGCTGCCAGATCCACAGCTTCTTCTAGCGGCAAGCCACTCGCCATGCCCATGGAAAGAGCCTGCGCCAGCCGGGCAGTGTTCATCTGCCGGGAAATTCCTTTGTCCCCCCAGATTCCGCGCCACCATGCCAATGCTTTCGCCCTGAACCCGGGAACCGCTCCAAAAAGCGACAAAAAAACTGCCAATGCCGCCAATAACAGCCATAAAACAGGCATTGCCTTATCCAGTATACGCCCCAGCGCCAGCAAGCCTCCCGCCACTCCGGTAAGCCGCCCACCCAGTGCCCGATACACATCATCGAATATTGGCAAGACTTTGACCAATAATACGGCTATCACCAATAGCATAAGAAAAAGCATCACTGCCGGGTACAAAAGCGCACTGCGGACCCTCCGGTCCAGCCGGGTCCGGTACTCGTAATATCGTGAAAGCGCCAACAGCGCCTCTTCCAGCCGTCCAAACTGCTCTCCTACTCCCGCCAGCCCGGAAACATATACAGGAAAGCAGCCGCTGTTCTTTAACGCTGTAGACAAAGTCTCCCCTTCATCCACCTGTTTTGCCATACCGGAAAGAAGCTCCTGATAAACTGCATCACTATCCTCCAAAAGCAGGACAAGCGCATCCCCTGCCCCTACTCCCGCATGAAGCAGAAGCGACAGTTCCATGCACAGTGAAGATATCTCCTCATGTGAAATTGCTTTTTTCATATTAATAATGACTCTTATCCTTTCCTTTTAATATATCAAGACGATACATGATTCTCCATGTGTCAGTACTGGTACTTCTTGGAATAATTGCTTCCGTTTCCGATATACGCCATGATGGAATCGCTGCTCCCATTGGCGGATGCAAATGTGGGATCCATGCGGTGCCATGCCTTGCCATCAAAGTAAATTACCCCGTCTACCCAGCCTTCCCCTTCTGTCCACACACTGATCCATGCATGGTAAGCGGTTCCTGCATAACCCACCACAAGCTTGCAGGGCACACCCTGGCTGCGGAGCATCCCTGCCATCAGTGCGGCATAGTCAAAACATATTCCCTTCTTCGACGAAAGGACGCTGTCAAGCACTGGCAGATATCCGCTCTTCACGGAGGTTGCCTTCTGAGTGTCGTAGGTTAGATTTCCCACCACGAAATCATACACCTTTTCCACCTTGGCAACAGGATCGTCAACCCCTCCGGCTAATTCCGCCGCCTTCGAGACTGTTGATGCTGCACCGCCATAATCTACATACTGATTCGACCCAAGGAATGGCGCAAGTTCACTGCTCAATGTCACCTGAAAGAAGCTGGAAAGCACAGTGGCATATTTAGATTCCGATACGTTTTGATATACCGTCACCTTATAATTCCCATTTCCTTCCGACAAGGGAAATGTGGTCCAGACTCCCGGAGTCAGGTCATAGGTATAAGTGACTGCAGGTGCGGCAACCTGTACCTTGAGCCGCCCATTTGCCGCTCCGGCACCATCTCCCTGATCTGCCAAAACACAGACCGGGCTTGCCCAAAAAATACATACTGCCATAAAAAGAGGAATCATCATCCATTTTCCCATCTTCATATCCATATACCTCTTTGTTAAATATTCAAATTTATTCTATCTTTTTTGCGACCACCACAAATCGACCTTCCTTTTCATGATAGCTGAGGTAGAAAGCGTAAGGAGCTGATCCCCATAAACCGCTCCTACCCCTGTATCATAAAGTGATGCTTTCTTTACTTCGCTCACATAATCTTCAAATCTCTCTTTACTGCTCAAATCAATGTACCAGTAATAACGGAATACATCCCTTTCCTTCAGGCTGTATATTTTGCTGTAAAAAGCCGCCATTATCTGGTATTTTCCTTTTTCCCTAAGTGTATCGAACTGTACATGCGGATGTTTCCTGGCATAATTCTCAGAACGGTACTTGACAAGTTTTCCAAACATTGTTCCGTCTTTCATATGATGTCCGTAAATAATCGTGTTCCCGGCATTTTCCTTCCATCCCTCCCCGATAAAAAGGCTGCCGCTTTTGGCTTGCTCGCCAGCACCCCCCCGGTGAAGGTAATATTCCGGATCATCAGGAGTGAACATGACTGCATAATCAATTCCCAGATCCTCAATGGTAAGCCATCCTGCCAGATCCTTATTTTGCTCCCACAGCTCCTCATATTCAGGCAACACAGGTAATTCCCATGTCACTTCTTCGGCTGCTCTTTCCTGTTCCGGCCAAAGCTCCGGGGCTGTTTTCTGTTCCTCAGCTTGTTCCTTTGCCTGATGCACTTCATCGGCAAGCATCAGATTAACTTCTTTTTCGCGCTCTGAATGATAGCGGCCACGCAAAAGCATTATGCCTGAGAGCAAAAACATTATTGCAAATGTCAGAAATGCCAGCGTATGTACCTTTCCTTTCATACACCCTCCCCCAACAGTTATTTGTTAAGAGATGGCGCCGGCGTTACCGCCGACGCCGCAGCTTCAACTGCTATTGCCAATAGCATATTCGCTTCTGGTATGCTACTCATAATCTCTGTTTCCCAAGGAAACAATTCCTAACGTTTTTTCTTTCTGCGCTTTAAGTCAGGCACCAAGAAAACCATGCCTCCCAATGAAACCATAAACAGAGTCATCCAGAAATTGCTGTTCGAGTTATCGCCAGTCTGAGGTGTTCCTATAGATGCAAGGGGCACTTCCTCCTCAGGGATGTATACATAATCCTCTGTATCGGGATCCTGCACCTTTACATAGGACTGCGGCACATCCTCGTCAATGATGATAACCGTATCAGGACTTTCCTCCTCTACAACTTCCGGTACTTCTTCAAGAACCGGAACATTCTCGTTTACTTCATAAGATAATTCCTCTGTTACAGGATCCTGAACCCTTTCATATACCACAGCACGCGCCACATCCTCATCAGGAATCACCACAAGCATATCCGGGCTTTGCGGTGTAATCACCGGCGGTATCTCCGGTACGATCCGAATGACTGGCGGCGTTGGTGTCGGTGCACTTGTTGGTGCTGTTGTCGGTTCTGCCGTCGGAGTAGATGTCGGCTCTACTGTTGGAGTTGCTGTCGGTGTTGCCGTAGGAGTCGAGGTTGGCTCTACTGTTGGAGTTGCCGTTGGACTAGGCGCGGATTCCTTTCTGTCATATCTCAATGTAATGACGTTTTCTTTGTCTTTTTCCAGAACCAGCTTTTCAGGTGAACTCTCCGTATAGGTGAACTCAAGCCTTTCTCCATCTATCGTGCGATATTTCCAGCCGGAATTTTCCTCTGCAAGTTCACTCCCTGCAATTTCATCGCCCACTTTGCCATTTCCCGAGGCACCTTTAACTGTCGCTACCATTATATTGTTAATATAATACTCACGATCAATCTTGTAAGTGGTCTCCTCAGATTCAGGATTTCCATCTTCCTTCCAAACGGCATAAAGAGTCTTGCTTACAGGGTTAGATGCACTTCCGTAGCCCTCTTCCCAGTTCAGGGTAACAGACCCAATCACTTCCTCTGCCGTTGCATCGGGTTTCTCAGCCCAACCTATAAAGGTGCAGCCTGTCTTGGCAGGGATTCTGCTGGTGACACCCAACGTAGCAGAAGTATTGGCCACATCACTCATCGTTGGGTCAATGTTACCAGTACCACCATTCAAATCATAGTTTAGCTGGTAGCGAGCCTTGACAGTGATGCCGAACACATCGTTGTAGCGGTACCATTTTATATCTTTGTTAACCGTCACGTAATGCCCATAATACCCATAAGGACAAACTAACTTTATTGAATTGGCACCATTTGTAAAAACGATTCCAAAGTTGGCATAATAGCATACCCTCACATCATTAGATGTTCCGGGTTTTAACGCTTCAAACTGCGTATCAAAAACTCTTGTGCCACTGTTATTTCCAGCTTGGTAAGTCGGATTGCCAACAAGGTTCTGTCCGCTGTTATCAATCAAACTGATGTCACAGTAATCTGACGGATTATATTCGGCAAAGACATATCCATGGGTTCCACAATATAAGGTGTTTGTCGGAGCGCCAAGAAGGAACGAAGCTCTTTGTCCCACCTGCATAGTCAGACTTTGATTTGAAGGTCTTACTTTGCCAGTTGCCGTGTTTCCCGCAGGCTTCTTATCAGGATATATACCAACGTTCTCCACAGGCGTATAGCTCGAAGCGAGGAAGGCTACATCATCAACTTTTTTTGCTGCAAGCACTGCTTCGTAAACGGCATAAACTGTCTCCAGAGCTTTCGTCACATCCTCACGCTCAATAAAACTGTCATCAAGCGCTTCCCACATGTCAAGCACTGCATTCACCTGGTTTCCAACCGCTTCCGCATTTTCCGATGAAATCCGGTCTACGGAAGGGAGTGCGGATACCGCATTCAAAAACGCCTGTACCGCTTCGGGAATTTCCGTTTCATCCGTAACAACTTCCGCCTCGCCTGCTTCCACTGTCACAATCACTTCGTTCCCTGAAGCATTCCTTACTGCGTAATCATTTTCCGTTCCATCCATTTTCCCGACTTCCGCACCATTGGCACTGACACCTTTAATTTCCGTGCCTTCGCCCGGTATCAGGCTGAACTGGAACTCTTCCTCTTTAGCGATTTCTTTTACATAGGTAGAAACATCAACATTTTCACCGCCAGCCAAAATTTCTACCATTCCAGTTCCTTCTACAGAAAACCGAAGGATAAATAAATCTCCGGTTTCTTCTGGTGTCTGGTCTTCTTCCTCGTCTGGCTTTGATTCTTCTTCCTGACTTTCTTTCTTAACACAGTTCCATTCCCCTTCAACGATCTCATAACAATCGTCTGTATGAGTATGTTCACTTTGTTCGCAAACCAGTTCTTTTTCCGATGAGCTGTAGCAATCCGCCGTATGCTCATGGTCTGCTTCCTCATTCCCGCAGATCAATTCTCCCTGCGATTCCGCAAAGCAGTCATCAGAATGCTGATGCTCCGCTTCCTCACAGACTAACGTCTTACTGCCTTCTGTCTGTGTACAAGTCCAACCTTCTTCATTATGAGTATGGTTTATTTCTGCTGCCAGAGTATCAGACGGCACAGAACTCACCCACACAGCCAAAGCAAGTGCAAGTGCAAGAAAACGCCTGATTGATTTTTTTCTTGTTTTTTTCATAATCGTACATCCTTTCTTTGCAAAATAAATCTTAATCGGATGCAAAGCTTCCGGCGGCCAGGCTGACCTAGCACCTTTCGCGCCTTAGTCCCTATAGCTTTGCGTCCCGTCGTTTCCGGCGGTTTGCCATTTTTTCACGTTTTTAGCGTGGATCATCTTTTATTTCTTCCGCTCCGCCACCCGATGATCAAAATGACGAAGCACTCAAAACTGGCGAAATCATATGTTGCATGCCCACTTTTTCCATGCTTTCCCTCCCCTCTTTGAACAGATTAGCTATTGCTGATGACAGAATTAACATTCTGACTACCGAATTTGGAACTATTGGCAATATTTTCTACGCATGCAGGTGGAATTCTGTTCTTTTCCCGCTGCAAAAAGAAAAAAAGGCATGAAAAAGTTCGACCGCGAAAAATTTATTTTTACGGTCTTGCTCCTTCACGCCCAAAATCCATAAAATAATATTGAAATTCTTGAAATGGCTATGCTATAATAAATTCAAGGTATGTAATATATCTTGTAATTGTGGTCAGAATGTTAATTCTGTCTACTTCACTAATCTCATCTGTTCCAGTTGTCTCATGTGTTCCTCACCGGCAGTAAGCAAATAAATGCGCGTGGTTTCAATGGAGCTGTGCCCAAGCACGTCCGCCAGTTTTACAATATCCTTACAAATCTTATAAAAAGAAGTAGCAAATAAGTGGCGCAGATTATGGGGAAACACCTTGGAGCTTTCCACATCTGCCTTTTTACAGATTTCCTTCATTTCCCTCCAGATCTGCCGTCTTGACAGGCTTTTCCCAGTTTTGGTAAGAAAAATCTCGCCAGAATCAATCTTTTGTTTTCCTGCATATTTAAGCAGCTTGCGGCATAGCTTTCCCGACAGAAGGATGATCCGGATCTTTCCCTTTAAAACAATCTCCGCCCGCCCTGCTTTGGCTGCATCCACCGTGATATAGGCAAGTTCACTGACCCGGATTCCGGTGGCACCGATAGTTTCCATCAAAAGCGCCAGCCTGTCCTTCCCCTCCTCCCGGGCAATAGAAACCAGACGTTCATACTCCTCCCTCGTGAACTCCTCTGACTGCTTTCTAAAAATCTGCCTCTGGATTTTCAGAAATTTCACTTTGCATTCTGCCCATCCCATAAACAAAAAGAAACCGTTAAGGGCAGAAAGCTTCGCATTTACCGTGACAGGCTCATAACCTTTTTTCTGAAGATGTTCCTTCCACTCAATAACGGTTTCCTTAGTGACTGCCCTGTCCTCCAGCCATGCCCGGAAAAAACGAAGCTCTCGTAAATATTTTTCAACCGTAGCTTCCTCTCTCCTCGTTTCTTAAAAATTTCCCATATTTCATAATTTCTTTTTCCGTAAAATAATGATTTTCCATTCTATTTCCTCCTTCATAAGGTATCGGAATTTTGTCGTTGGCTATAAAATTCCACTATGATGTTTTTATAATACCTTATCCGGGAGCAAATATACGCAAAAAAACAGAGCTGGAAATACAATTTTCAGCTCTGTTTGAACTTTGAATATATCCAATTCTTTTTACAAAAAATCTTTGCTTGCAAATCCAACCTACCTTGAATTCCCTATCTTGTTGTGGTACACTTATTTTGTAATAATATAAGCCACTATGTAGAAAGCAGGTGATTGCATGACAGATAAACAATTGAGATATATCAATCGATTGACTGTTTTTGTCAGAAAATTGTTAAAACTTGTGCCACAAGAAAAAAGAGAAGAGCTTGAAAATGAATTTGACAGTATACTTCTAGAAGAAACAGAACCAGACATAAAAAGCAGCTGATCACTCATTTAAAAAGGTGTAAAGTCTGTTAAATTGTTAAGACTTTACACTTTTTTATGAATATGCCGGTTTATAACAAATGTTCTCCAACCTCATAAAACAACCGCTGAAACATCTCCACATCCTCCAGCGTATTCTTCCACCCATATTTTTTTAAATCGACATGCCATACCCCTTCTTCCCAGAGCACCTCAATCCCATCTTCCTCCAGCAACATTTTCTGCATGTCGCTGGTTTCAAAATAGACTGCCCCGCTCAAAATCCCCCTGGCGTTCACCACCCGGTGTGCCGGAGCCTGATCACCAGCAAGACCGTGTTTTAAAGCATACCCCACCTGTCTGGCATTTCTTGGTTTTTCGCACAGCATGGCAATCTGCCCATATGTTGCCACTTTTCCAGCCGGTATATGGGCACACACTATGCCAATTCGCTTGTAAATATCCATATTATTCCATCGTATTTTTCTTTTTAACGCGGTAAATTCTCCGCAGGGATTCATCAATCCTCTCTTCTGTCAGAATGCCGTTGTTTACTGCATCCAGTACACCCTGATAGGCCGTCTGGTAGTTTTCCGGCATAAGGATCATGTCTGCTCCTGCCTGCAGTGCTTTGACTGCTGCCTCATCGTCTGTATAGTAATCCGTGATTGCCGTCATGTCCATCGCATCGGTGATCACGATTCCCTGATATCCAAGCTGCCCGCGCAGCACATCCGTGATCATCTGTGGAGAAAGGGAGCATGGCGTATTGTCTCCTGTAATATTAGGAACAGAAAGATGGCTCACCATGACAAACTCCACCCCCGCGTCAATCCCTGCCTGAAATGCCGGGAAATCTGACGCCTGAAACTCTTCCAGCGTTTTTTCTGATACAGCCATTCCATCATGGGTATCCTCTGAAACAGAGCCAAGCCCCGGAAAATGTTTTAAACATGCACTGACACCGCTGTCCTGCAGCCCTGCCACCGCCGCTGCCACCATGGGCGAGACCAGATCCACATCGCTTCCAAATGACCTGTCGCCAATTGACGCATTCCCATCCGTGACCACATCCGCTACCGGTGCAAAGTCCAGATTAAAACCGTATCCGGATAAATAACCGCCTATCGCCGCTCCTGCTTCCTGCGCCCTGGCAACGTCATTAGCTGCGCCAATTTCTCCCATCGGTCCCACATTGTCGGCGAGCCCCGCTTCTGCTACCCTGCTGACCTTGCCGCCTTCCTCATCCACTCCGAGGAACATAGGATATTTGCTGTAGCTCTTTGTATTCTGGAGCATTTCAGTAAGCTGCCCGGAATCTTTCAGATTTTTTGTGAAATAGATCAGCCCGCCAACTGCATTTTCACCTATTTTTTCCTTCGTTGTATCTCCTGCCCTGATCACCACATCCGTATCCGTCAAAGCCTCCGGCGTAATGATAAAAAGACCTGCCACCTTATCTTCCAAAGGCATTGCCGCAATGCTGGAATTTACAACCTCATCCAGATAATCCACCTCGGTTACCGGTTCTGCCGACTCTGCCGGTGCTTCCACAACAGCAGGTTCCTCCTCGTTTTCAGATAATTCCTCAAGCTGTTTTTGGAGCTCCTCTGTATGCTTTTTATCACTGATCACCTGCATGATATTTCGGACTCCAATAATACCTCCTGCAATAATCCCTATTAATATGACCGAAAGTACTGCATAGGCAATGATCTGATTTCTGATCCTTCTTTTACGCCTGTATTCTCTCCGGTCCATTTCTTCATCAAAAGATTCGTTTCTCGCCATTTGTTTGTCCTCCATACGCTCTATCATACCCTATCCCCCTGTGAATTTCCACTTAAAAAGACAAACTTTAAGAATTTTTTTACCTGCCATGAAACGCAACTGCACAGACAAAAAACGGGATCGTGAAAAAGCGGGCATCAATCCTTCTGATTAACACCCGCTTTCAAACTATGCTATCCAATGGCTCTTACCTCTCTTTCCCTTTTTTAAGAATTTTGGATCGCAACCCTATTCAGTTGTCTTTTTTCTCCTTCGTACTTTTCCACTTTTTCTTTTGTACATGCGTACTGTAACGTTTCTTTTCTTCCTCTTGTAACTCGTTACCTTTTCTTCTGTACTAATACGAATTTGAAATCCGCTTTCTTTTGTACTTAACTCTTTTGTACTTTAAAAGCTAACGCTTTCACACTTTGTTATTTGATATATCCGGTTTTAGCTGGTCTGATAAATCAAATAACTAATCTTATGTTCCCAGTGGACTATACCTTCCTTTCGTTAAGATTATCTATGTGAATTTGTTTTTGTAAGTTTATTATATCCATGATTCTTTAATTTGTCAACACATTTTTTCAAATTTTTCAAAGTTTTTTCAATTTATTATTTTATGCGATATTTTATCTGTTTTATTTCCATTTAATTCCATTATTTTACATATATTTCAACAAATTATCTGTCTTTTTGCATATCTGTCCCAAATCCCATTGTGCGCCCCTGCGCATTAAAACGGAGCAAGCCAAACAGCCTGCTCCTGTCACTTTATATCAATAATAATAAGTTCTACACCAACGGATATTTATCTGTCAGCTTCTGCACGATTGCCCGGGCTTCAGGAATCTTCTCCGCACCGCCTTTTACAATAAGCGCGATTGCTTCCGCAATCTGATCCATATCTTCCGTATTCATTCCTCTTGAGGTAACTGCCGGTGTTCCAAGACGGATTCCGCTGGTCACGAAAGGCGATTTGGGATCATTAGGGATTGTATTCTTATTTGCCGTGATACAGGCTTCGTCCAGCAGCTTTTCAATGGCTTTTCCGGTAAGCTCAAACGGCGTCAGATCCAGCAGCATCAGATGGTTATCCGTACCGCCGGACACGATTTTCAACCCTCTGTCTGTCAATCCTTTGCAAAGAGCCTGCGCATTGTCAATGATCCCTTTCTGGTATGTCTTAAACTCATCAGATAAAGCTTCCTTAAAGCAGACAGCCTTTGCTGCGATCACATGCATCAAAGGTCCTCCCTGAGTTCCGGGAAACACTGCCTTGTTGAAGTTATACTTATCTGCCGCTTCCTGATTGCACAGGATCAGACCGCCCCTCGGTCCTCTCAAAGTCTTATGAGTAGTGGTAGTAACCACATCTGCATAGGGAATCGGGCTTGGATGAAGTCCTGCTGCCACCAGTCCTGCAATGTGCGCCATGTCAACCATCAGCACAGCGCCTGCCTCTTCCGCCACTTCCCTGAATTTCTTAAAGTCAATTGTTCTTGCATAAGCAGAGGCGCCTGCAATGATCATTTTAGGCTTGCACTCTAACGCTATTTCCCTTAGCTTGTCATAATCAATAAAGCCTTCATCATTTACGCCGTAAGGTACGATCTTAAAATATTTACCGGAAATATTCACCGGGCTTCCATGTGTCAGATGTCCGCCGTGATCCAGATTCATCCCCATAATGGTATCGCCAGGATTACAGATGGCAAACTGGACTGCCAGATTTGCCTGTGCTCCTGAATGGGGCTGCACATTGGCATAATCACAGCCAAACAATTCCTTTGCCCTTTCTATTGCAAGGTTTTCCACTACATCCACACACTGGCATCCGCCATAATAACGCTTTGCCGGATAACCTTCCGCGTACTTATTGGTAAGCGGGCTTCCCATTGCCGCCATAACTGCCTTGCTCACCCAGTTTTCAGATGCGATCAATTCGATATGGCTGTTTTGCCGCTCCTGCTCATCTACGATAGCCTGTGCCACTTCAGGATCAACATTTCTTACTTCGTCAAGTGAATACATTCATTTCTCCTCCTCGTTTTTTTCTATGATAGCATATCCCTTTTTGAAAAAAAACCTTTTCTTTACTTCTTTTCTGAAACAGTCTGCTTTAAACCTTATCAAACTCCTAAGCAAAACTTAAATATCTGTGGAAAATGTTGGCGCATTTTCAAGCCTTTCACGGCTTGTCTGTCACTAGTTTGTCACTAGTGGAGTACATCCCCTGATGTATCCTTATGCAATTTAGCATCACAAAATGTCCGCCTGCGCATCCATTACGACCCTTTCCGGCGCGCTTGATCCGGTGCTCCGGAAGCTGCGCAAGCCTGTGCCTTTATACGCCTGTTCTCTCAAATACCTGTCATTGACATACCTTTTATAAAGAATCCTCTGGTTGTCTGCATTCCACCAGTTAACCAGATGATCCGCTTTGCACCGCTTGCAGAATACCGGAAAATTCTCCAACCTTGTGGTTGCAGTCACTTTCAATACTCTGGTATGGCATACCGGGCACAACCCCCAGCCAGCCTTGTCAATGCGGAGGAAATTGTCAGGGATAGGCTTTTCTTCCGGTTGCTCTGGGGCGGCTTCCTGATCTGGTACCGGCGGCTCTTCTTTATGCCGCTGCGGCTTTTTCTCCGCTCCATCCTGCTTCTTATCCTCTGATATGGTATCAACCATACATAATTTGTAGAATGATTCTGCTGACCGCCTGAGGGTGTTTGCTATACGTTTAGGTTCTAACCCTTCAAAAGACTGTTCATTAGCCTTTGTGACCACACCGGCAAAATCATACAGCATATCATAATATTTGATTTCTTCATCTGCGCCTTCATATTCATATTCCTGTCTTTTTGCCATATCATCACCTTTATAGAAATGCCCCACACCACTAATGCAATGCAGGACACTTCTTTTATATTACCGGAGGTAGTAATATATTAACGGATATTTCCTATTTCCCCATTTTCTTTACTTCATCCCTTGCAGCCTGTTCAAGCTGCTCCAAACCACCATTTTGCAGATACCGGTCAGCCCAGTATCCTCCGCGCATGGGGGCTCCCTGAAAATTATATTCTGGATGGTAATAAAGGCGTCTCGCATAAGGTGTGTTCCAGACAACATCCGTATCATCTTCTATGTGGCAGCTATCAATCAATTGTCCTGGATTTTCTCCAACTGGTTTCAGGTCAAGCGGTACAAATTCCTGAACATTTTTCATGAATTCATTTGTAACTACCTGCTGCACTCTCCCTTTTTCATCAAGTCCAAGCGTCTTTATACAATCATCCAGATTGAAATTACAGATGGAATCATATCTCTTCATCTTCTGTCACCTCTGGTTCTTTTATCCCTCTGGATTTGTAGGAATGGTCTGGTAGTAAATACCTTTATTCTTATTCTCGAACACATAAGCATCATACACGATGCGCCCCTCTACCAGCGTGCCATTGATACCAGGCGGATTTTCATGTGTGTTGTAATCTTCAAGCTGTGTAGGCGCACAACATGCGGATTTATGAGACAGCATAAAACCGAAATATTCCGGAAGCCTTGACGCCGCAATCTTGATTACCATCGCCCCATCCAAGTTCCCGATCACGCCCTTAATACGCATATCCGCGCCGGTTTCCGTTTCAAGCACAATATCCTTACTCTTTTTCATCAGCAGGTATACTGCAGGTGTCACCGTGAGCACCCTTCCTGCCTCAGGCACAAGCGCATCGTCAAGGGCAGCAGATGCCTTTATGATCTCATCATAGATATTGTCCTTTGTCAGGGCTACTGCTGCCGGCTTATGCCCTGCATCTTTGCACATCACGCCATAGACATAAGTGTCCACTTCCGGAACTACCACTTCCCGGAGCTGCCTTGCAAGGGCTGACGCGCCTGCAAGCGTTCCCCCTGTCTGGTTCTGGTCTAATGCATCGATCACGAATGTGAAGGACCTATCCTTTGTCAGGGTTGCCGTTTCAGTTGTGGCGTCTAGGTCCTTGACTGCTCCGTACCTGCTCCAGTTTCCATTTGCCGCACCGTTGCGCCCATAATCATTCATTTCTGACGTGCTGATCTTGTACAGCTTCACCGTCTTAGCACCGTCAAAACTAAATTCATTGTTCGTCAGGATGCTTTTCTTGCTCTCCTGCGTGAACAGTTCATCAACATAAGGTAAATATTTTGTTACTAATTCCCTTGCCATTATCTCACCTATCTATGACCGAAAGCTTCCCTTACCGGATCACCGATCATGGTGCCCATGCCCTGCACCATCCCGATCGGGCTTATTCTCCTGACTGCTTTTGGGTCAGTACCGCCCCCGGTCTCGCCTTTCATTTTTAATATGGCTTCCATGCTCTTCTGGAAGTCCTCGTCTGTGTTCATATTAAGCGCGTCCACCAGATAATCCGGAAGACCGTTTTCACGCAGCTTCTCCTTTGCTGTGAGTTTGCGCTCCCTCAGGTCAAGTTCTGCTTCCCTTTTATTCAGTTCTTCATCAATATTCCCTGAACCCTTGCCCTTTTCCTTGGCAAGTCTCTCCTGCACGATACGGTTGACATCTTCCTGGGTGAATGTCCTCTCCCCCTGCTGTGTACCTTCCGTGCCCATCTGTGTTCCCTCTGTAGAGGTATTTGTCTTATTATTTTCCATAGTAGTGCATCCTTTCGTTTTACGCCCGAAATAGGCTGATTATCCGCTTTGCCGTGCGTGACGGGGGCAGTTTTAAATCATGCCCAGGATTTATAAATAAACAATAGTATCTACAACAATTAGCGGCTCTAATAGTTGCAGAATTATTATATTATAACTTTAGCTTATGTATCAATTGTTATGTTATAAATATAACTTATATTATATATATAACAATATACTTCTTTTTATAGTGTTCGATTTGTCCGGATAACCCTTTTTAGGGTGTCGCAAATGTCACAATACGTCCACGTTTGGCAACAGTTTGCAACACCCCATGTTCGTTTTTATCCGAGCAAATCCGAGTGTGCACTCCAACAAACTCCAACAAATAACGCACCCTTTTATTCCCTCATATTCCATCATAAATACCACATTTTACAACACTCAGAAAACCAATATTTCCAAGCAATTACACTAACAATTACTAGCATCCCTGCACACTTTCCCCTGATTCTTACAAGGATTTACAAGGCGAACGCTCACTTTCATTATGCCGAACGTTCGCTTTATACAAATAATTAAGGATGCACACCTTTTAATTTTGTGTGCACCCTTTTTCCGCTCTGTTCTCCCCTGATCTGCTTCCCTGCCGCCGGGTTCTGGTGTTGGCGCACCGTTCCCCGGAAGGCAGAAAGCATTGAACCATTATATAGCTGCAGGTCCCCTTCGTTTCGGTTTTGGTATTGCAAAGCTGACATACTGGGTAAGCTGTTCTTTTATCCCAAGATAATGGCAATATGAAAATTTATTGCTACGCACGGCATACATAAACTTCCTGAACTCCCAATCAGCCCATTCTGAATATTTTACTGCATCATGATTGCCTTCATCTGCCATGCCCTTTAGCTGTATGTAAATGGATTTTACTTCATTTACCATTTTTCTATGCCTTGACCTGTTCATATCCAGCATAATAAGTTTTGAATCATTCAATACGCCTATAGGGCATCCGTAAAGCCTTGCGATTGCAATAATCTCGGTAGGCGTCAGCACCTCAGTACCATCCAGAGCCGCATGTAGCAGCTCTGGTTCTATCTGTGCATGGTCACATATTGTGTGTTCGCTATATGGATGGCATTTGATTAGTTCATTCAAATTAGGGTATTTATTCATGCCGCACCACCTTTCTCTCTGTCCAGGCTGTGCCATTCGCGCAACATTTTCCTGACCTCTGTGAGCTTTTCGCCCATCCGGATGATATAATCAGAAAGGATGTCGAATTCAATCCCTGCCTTGCCAAAATAGTGAATCTTGTAGCAATCGTCATCCAAATCAAAATAGCCCTGGTCAATCCGGTCTGCCATTACTGCAGCCCTTTCCTGGTCAATCTCCAGGCTTAAGATCGCATCGTCAAGTATCCTTATTTTTTCAAAATCTTTCATTTTCCTCTTTCCTTTCCCCGGAAAGCCATGTTAAAATCCTTATGTATGATTGTGTAGCTTTCCGGCTATACTTTGCCCTGTAGGTACTGGTAATGCCTATGGGGCGTTTTAATCTGTGCTGACATTGCCTGTGATGCAAAGGAAGCTGTTGCCATTATACCGGGAAATGCAATTATCCAAGTTCTGGTCTATGCCTTTAAGGCTCATGCTTATTTCCGACAAATCCATATCTATGGCTTCCAGTGCTTCCGCTATCCTGTTAAGGCGCTTATTCTGCATCACCGCCAGAATAATGCTATTGTCTATACCTCCATTTTCAAAACTCTGCTTAAAATCTATATCAATTTGACTTCCTGCTAATTCACTCAATATCTTGCTAATTTCTTCGTTCATATTTTCTCCTTTCTGTTATTAGGGAGATTAGGGGGGATTTTTTTTAAGTTCGTTTCTTATATGCATTTTTTTACTTTTTCTTATATCTGAATACAATATAAAACTTCCCTAATTACCCTAACTACCCTAAATATATTTTTTCTGTGCTTATTGATATGTTCCGGAATACCTCTATTCCATCACTCTTTCCAATCAGAAAACCCTTTGACTGCATACTCTGATAAAACGTGTTTCTTCCCACAGAATCAAGCTTTTCAGCAGCACAATACTTTTCGTAAAACTCAAAAACATCTTTCTTTTTGGGTTTCATTCCGGGGCATTCGACTATCATTTCATCAACAAACTCCTGCACCGAATCTGAACTATTTCTAAGTATTGAAACTTCCCCTTTACTTCCCTCACTTTCAAAAATCTCCCCCCTGGTATAAGCATTTTTTAACTGCTTGGTGAGAAAATAGATAAACTCAGGGGATTCTTTTTTGAGTTTTTTCTTTAAATCAGGGATATATTCACCGTCTTTCATCCGGGCAATTAACAGTCTTCTGTAATATCCGTTGCTCTGTTCATCGGTTGCTTCAGGAATCGTATTTGCCGTAAACAACATCTTAGCTGTATTGTAGAAAGAAAACACATCTCCACCTTTATATTCTGCGGATATTGCATCTTCCCCACTAAGCTGCTTGATCAATGCCGTATCATTAATAGGTTTTCTTGATATATCCGAAACGGAATTTAACAGCTTTTGCATTAAAAATGTGCTCTGAAACCTACGTCCTAAGTCCTGTGGTGAAATATGGGAAATATTATCACGCCCTACAATATGGTGTATAAATTCAAGCGTTAGGCTCTTTCCTGCTGATCCACCACCGACAATGTACATCATTTTCTGAAACGATACATCAATATTTAGGCATAAAGCGAAAAATTCATAAAGCATTTTTCTATCATCTTCGCTCATCCTGCTTTCCAAGAATTTGCAAAATGTCAGTTCTTTTTCCTGATCCGGCACTATATAATCATGTGGTATCTGGTTTATCGAACGATAGGAAGGGCTATATTCTTTCAGCTCTCCAGATATGACATCCAGCATCCCATTTTTGAAATTAATCCAGTGTACCGGATATGCATTTGTCTCTTCCTCTGTGACAACCAAAGAATTAGTACACATCAGCAAAGCATATACCCGGTTGATACGGATCGCTGTTTTAAATTCATCATACATAAGAGCTTGGATCTGAGATTTAATCTTTCGACCATCTTTATCTTTTACATACACACCACCTACATAAATATAAAGCACATTGTTATAGATCATTAAATCCATATGTTCAATCAGGTATTCAACTATCTTACTATCAAATACATCTTTGGCAGTCCGGTTTCCATCTTTATCTGGTTTGCTAAATAGGTGGAAATCCTTTAAATCCATGCCAATTTCTAACTGTGTCTCCGTTATCCTCACTTCCTTTCTTTAATCTCTCCCAGTCTGTTTCCCATTGCTTCCTAACCTGCGCTGCTACCGGCTTAAGTTCCTTATCACGCTTTCTCTGGTACTCTGTCACAAAATTATCATAATATTCCCTTGCCTTACTGCATCCAGCATCATTAAGCGCCTTGATTGCTTCATCCGCAAAGCCAGGGAAGGATATTTCATAACCGTAGATCTTAAGAAAGAAAGCCTTTGTCAGCTTCATGTCAGGCTTAATGCTATCAAGTAGCTGCTGTCTGTTCAGATTCATGATTCACATCCTCAATCAGATCAGCAACTGTGACATGCAATGCCCTTGCTACTGCACCGATGTACTTAGGTTTAACATAAAACCCCCGGCGTATCGTATAAATAATATTTACCGGAACGCCAGATTCTTTAGATACCTCTTTAGGCTCCATTTCTGCTGCTGCCATTGCAATTAAAACTTTCCTGCTATCCGGCTTAAGCATCGTAGTATCTTTTGGTGCACCCATATAAAGACCAACTCCTTTCCTTTATTGAAAAATCTTTGCTAAAACCTCTTAGGTGATAATTTATACCTTGATAGATTTGGGATAAAAAAATCACACAAGTTTGTTTAAATACAAACCGTAAAAATTTACCTTTTGCGTAGCCTTTCAGATATTTCGTTTTTTTCGGCTTCTGAATATACCCTCTCAACTTTCTTTTTCCTAAAGGAAATGAAATTCACTGGACACGAATAAGTCTTTCCAATTAACTCACCATTTTTAAGTTTGGCAACCGATTCTAGTTTTCATTCTGTGCCCGGTAATTCAACAAGCTTGTTTAATTTTGTCATCATAGTAGTGTCAGAGGTATAAACTGTTGCCCTTTCATTATCACGATTAAAATTAATGTGTGTTTCCTGTTCTTTAATGAGTAAACTCATATTTTCTCCTTTCCGTTGCTCTAGTGGCAACCATTTGGTTGTCGTCTGGTAGCAACTAATCAATAATTTCTGTCACATCGACTTTGAGGGCTTTAGCAATTCTACCCAGCGTTTCCGGCTTTAGCCCTCTTTCACTCATTGCCCTGCATAATGTGCCTTTAGGAATTCCAGCAGATTCAAAGTCCGCTTGACTCATGCAAGCTCTGGCTCTGGCAATCTCAAATTTTTTCCTATTTAGTTTCATGTATTCACCACCTTTCGCATGTATTCTACCATATTTAAATGTATTATACAGGTATTTATTTTATTAATGCCTTATTTATTTTAATATTGACTTTTTAATTGTTATTGACTATAATTTGTGATAACATCAATTTATCAATTAATTGGAGGGTATTTTGATGGGTGAAATAGATATTTTTGCTACCAGAATTAAAGAGTTAAGAGAATCTTTCGGAATGACACAAAAAGATTTTAGCCAATATGTAGGCATAAAACAGCAAACTTTATCTGGCTATGAACGCGGGTTAATGAAACCACCACTTGACATAATTACAGAAATAGCAAAAAAAAGCGGCGTGTCAATTGATTGGTTATGTGGATTGTCTGAGAAAATGAAAAATAATGACGAACCTGAAACCTATGCAGATATTATTGATTTATTGGTCAAAACTGAAAAACCAATATATTTTCATGTCGGAAGAGAAAAAATTACTGTAATGGATCGTGTTTTGCAATATTTTCTAGAAGATTGGGGAAAGATGCTCCCATTGCTCCACAAGGGAACCATTGATAATAAATTATATAAATTATGGTTAGATGATAAAAAGAAAGAATATGAAAGTATTCATTTAAATAATACAGATGAAATTGAAGAATTTTTAAGTATACAACGAGCAATTGAAACAGCTAATGAAAAGCCATTTCAAGAGTAAGACCACTCTATACCAAAAAAGATTAATTCTCCGGGATCCAGATCATGAGGCGGAAAAATTCCCTCTTTCTCTTAGAATTTAGAAAGGAATTTTATCCAAAATCCAGCAAGGAGCTAAAGAACGAAATTTTGCAAATAAAGAAAGGAGCTACTAACATGGCATTACCACAAATAAAAAACTATACAGAAGATGATTACTATAACCTTCCGGAAGATGTCCGGGCAGAACTGATTGACGGCCAGATCTATTATATGTCAGCCCCTAGCAGGGTACACCAGAAAATATTGTCCGAACTCCATATTACAATCGGGCAGTATATCAGGGAAAAAGGCGGATCATGTGAGGTCTACCCTGCACCCTTTGCTGTCAAATTATTTAAGGATGATAACAAAACCATAGTAGAACCTGATATAAGTGTAATATGCAACCCTGGCAAACTCACAGACAGGGGATGCACTGGTGCCCCTGACTGGATCGTTGAAATTGTCTCCCCCAGCACTTCCAGCCATGACTATATACGCAAGCTGAACTTATATGCGGATGCCGGGGTACGTGAATATTGGATCGTAAACCCTATGAATCAGTCAGTATATGTATACTTCTTAGAGGGGGATAAATTCAGGACCACAGCTTACACCTTCAAGGACAAGATTAAGGTCAATATCTATGATGACCTGTACATTGATTTTGCTTCCATTTACCAATAATAAAGAAAAACCGCCCCAGTGTTACCAGCACCAGAGCGGCACGGATACTATTAACAGGATGCACCTGCTATAGGATCACATCGACACTGATACTATAGCACATTTTGGTACATCCATGCAATAGGGTGTATTTTTTATGCCCATTTTTAAGGAGATGCCATCATGCCACGCGGAAGAGCAATGAAGAACCCTAACGGCTACGGATCCGTTGTAAAGCTGTCTGGAAACCGCAGGAAGCCTTTTGAGGTAAGGGTCAATACTAGGATGGATGAACGCTATTACCCTGTGTATGACGTCCTGGGGCGCTTCTCTGCCCGTGAAGATGCCCTCATCGCCCTTGCAGAGTACAATAAAAACCCTTACAACATTTCCGACCGGGAAATGACCTTTTCACAGCTCTATAAGAAGTTTTTCAAGAACAAATATGAATACAGCGGCAAGACCTATTCCAGAAGCTCCGTGGACTGTACAAAGTCCGCTTACAAGCACTGCAGCGCATTATATGACCTCGCTTACAGTAAATTGAGGGCTGATGATTTCCGCTGCGTTCTTTCCCAGACCAGCGACAAGGGCAAGCCCCTTTCCCATGCCCTGCAGGAGCATATCAAGAACCTGTTCACCCAGATGGATAAATACGCCTTGCAGAACGATATCATAGAAAAAGGCTATGCTTCCTATGCTGCTATCACAGTAGAGGAAGATGACCAGCCCGGCGTACCGTTCACACATGAGGAACTTGTAAAGCTCTGGAAACACCGGAATGCCCCCTGGGTGGATATCGCACTCATATACACCTATTCAGGGTGGAGAATAACAGAATTAAACAATATGCCTATAGATGATATCAGCCTGACAGAATGGACATTTAAGGGCGGCATCAAGACCGCTTCAGGAAAGGATAGGATTGTACCAATCCATACCGCAATACGGACCATGGTGGAAAAACATGTTGCCGGTAATGGCAAAACATTATTTACCGAGAACGGAAAACATATCAGCAACAATAAACTCACCAAACATTTTAAAGATGCCCTGGTTGCATCCGGGATCACCACAGAACACACAATACATGACTGCCGCCATACATTCACTTCACTGCTTGACTCTGCCGGTGCTAACCCGGTATGTATCGACCGCCTTGTAGGGCATGCTTCAAAAGGCATTACGGCACGTACATACACTCACAAGGATATTAAAGAATTAAGGGCAGCAGTTGAACTGATAAAAGCACCTGTGCAATAATTTGCTTCGAGTGCTTTTTTGTCACTAGCTTGTCACTAGTGAGGTGCAAAACACTATATTTTTCTGGTATGCGCAAAATGAGAAATAGCATAAAATAGGGCATTTCCTAAAATCAGCAGTTCTATAAATTAGCAATTTCCTAAGCAAAACTTAAGATTTTCGGAATATGCATAAAAAATCTTTACTCCTTCCGTAAATGCTGATACAATATGAAAAGATTTTTAAGGAATGGGGAATATATGTATTACATAATTGTCAACCCCGCATCAAAGTCCGGCAAAGGTATTAAAATCTGGTCTCAGATCAAGCCGGCTTTAGACGGAAAAGCAATTGAATACAAAGTTTTCTTTTCCAAAGGAGTCGGACATGTTACTCATTTCGTGGAGGAATTGTCTGCTTCTTTATTAAAGTCCGCCCCAAACAGCATTTTAAAACTGATCATATTAGGCGGTGACGGTACTTTAAACGAGGCGTTGCAGGGAATATCCGATTTTGACCATGTACAGGTAGGTTATATTCCTACCGGCTCCAGCAACGATATGGCAAGAGACTTAAAGCTCCCCAAAAGTCCGCTTGAAACTCTTGAGCGGATCCTAAACTGCAGCAAACCTGTCCGCATGGATATCGGCTGTCTGACTTACGACGATGTTTCCTTCCAGTTGCCTGGCCAGGATAACATTCCGAACCCTGTGCAAAGGTATTTTGCCGTAAGCAGCGGCATCGGCTTTGATGCTGCCGTATGTGAAGAAGCGCTCACTTCAAAGTTTAAAAGAGTATTAAATAAGATAGGGCTTGGCAAACTGACTTACTTGACAATTGCCTTAAAACAGCTGATCATGGCAAAAAAGATTTCCTGCGATCTGACGCTCAGTGACGGACGCCTGATTCATTTGCCAAAATTCCTGTTTGTGGCAGGGATGGTCCATCAATATGAAGGCGGTGGTTTCAAATTTTGCCCTGACGCTGATTACCACGATGGCCTCCTTGATGTATGTGCAGTCGGCGACATTCCAAAATGGCTTGTGCTTATGGCGCTTCCCACTGCTTTTAAGGGAAATCATTACCGCTTTAACGGGATTGACCGTTATATTGTTTCCAGGCTCCATTTGGAAGTATCTGCACCACTTTGGGTACATACTGACGGTGAAGTCAGTATGAAGAGCAGTTCCATCACCCTTACCTGTGAAAAAGAAAAACTTTATTTTCTTATATAAATCAGAGAAACATAATAATAAATATATAGAAGGAATAGATTTTTAGTTCTGCCGAGGAGAAATATTATGAAAATTTTTTATGAAAGGTATAAGCATGCTATACCGCTTATT
>ERZ808054.202-NODE-202-length-76644-cov-24.492053_pt1 | contig 76644 bp, 72 predicted proteins | sample MGYA00380201_ERZ808054 | MGnify/ENA primary metagenome ERZ808054 (study PRJEB31490, sample SAMN06133419) | mouse gut metagenome | isolation source: Z5_2 | host: mice | place: China: Chengdu | collected 2015-05 ... | reverse complement strand
AGGTTTAAGTGACTTTTTGGGTACTTTTTGTTCACACAAAAAGTACCCGAGGAGTCCGGGGGCGAGAAGCCCCCGGGATAACGAAAAGAACGATCTACCGTCCCATGAAAACAGCATCCAGATCCTTCACAAAATTCTCCACACTGTAGCAGACAAAGATCCGGTCCATGCCGTTCTCCCTGGCGTACTCCACCACAGAGGTACGGTAATACCGCAGATCGACCAGGTGTATCTCCGCAAAATACTGGCTCAAAAACGGCGTCATGGCATCACTGTAGCTGTCCCTGACGACCAGAAGCTTCTCCTCAGAGGCAGCCTCCGGATTCCGAATGATATACAGCGGCGTGTTGCCCCCAAGGAAGGAGGCATACTTGTCCTTCTCCCCCAGAAAGCTGTCCACATACAGCCCGTGGGTCTCCCCTTTCTCGAAGTTCTCCACGGTGACGCCTTCCCCGGAGACATAACGCTCGATAGTATCCGGCGCAAGCCAGTGGACGCCTGAGGAGGAATAGAGCGTGCCATAGAAATCCTCAGATACGGTCTCCGGCGTTCCCAGAGGCTCGAAGGGCTCCCCCATGGCCTCCATCAGGGCCGCGTACCCATGCCACGCACCGGCGCTGGTCCAGTGGTGGTCCGTGCGGTAGAACAGAGATACGCCAGACGCGCCGTCCATCCACTTCTCCATGTCCACCCAGACGGCGTCCGGGACGCTCTCCCGGACCTTCTTCAGATAAGCCGCCTGATCGAAATTCTCCGCCCCGGCGGGCAGCTGGTCCCGATAGACCTCCGCCGCCGTGGGGATCAGTCCCAGATAAACCGGGATATCCGTCAATTCCGTCAGCTTCTGAAGATAGGCGATATTCTGCTCCGCCCGGCTGGCGTCCTCAATCTTGTGGATCAGCCTGTCCCCACAGAGATACACCCCATGAAACTCCCGCTTGCCCAGCAGATACTCGTACCGGTTTTTCAGCCCCATCCAGCCGTCCCGGAGGGGAAACTGGTCCTCCAGATATTTCTCCAACCTGGAAGTATAGCTGCCGTCCACCAAGGCGGACCAGGAGAAGTCCGGCATACTGGACAAGGTACGATTCTCCACTGGAGAGAAGGTCCGGTCCGGCAGAAGGATGTGCAGCAGACCGAAGCCCGCCAGAAAAGCACAGAACAGAACGGCTGTGACAACCTGGGATATCCTGGCAATTTTTCTGTTATCCTGCTTCATAAATACATCTCCCCCTCTCAAAACCGGAAGTACAGGAATGGGTTATACCCCGCATCTACCAGAGACGCAGTACAGAGGATCAGCGCCCCCAGTACCAGCAGGGGCTGCAAAACCGCGCGGGTCCTCTCCCCCAGCCTGTCCCACAGCTTCCCCATCAGGGGCGTGGAGCCGACGATCAGGATCACCAGCGTGGGCAGATACGTCCGCAGCCGGTAGCCATCCACGGCGCTGAACCAGCCTCCGCCGCCGAAGAGGGAGCTGAAATAGGCCCCCAGCCGTCCCATGTCCTCCACAGCGAACAGAGCCCAGCCAATAAGAACGATGAACATGGTGTAGATATGCCGGACCGCCCCGGGCAGCTTCTCCAGCCACTTCCCCAGAAACAGCCGTTCCGCCAGCATCCACGCCCCGTAGTACAGGCCCCACAGCAGGAAATTCCATCCCGCCCCGTGCCAGATGCCGGTGAGGGTCCAGACGATCAGGATGTTCCGAATCCATTTCCACTTGGGGACCCGGTTGCCCCCCAGGGGGAAGTAGACATATTCCCTGAACCAGGTAGTCAGGGAGATGTGCCACCGCTTCCAGAACTCTACCACGGACTTGGAGATATAGGGGTAGTTGAAGTTCTCCAGGAACTCGAACCCGAACATCCGCCCCAGGCCGATGGCCATGTCGCTGTAGCCGGAGAAGTCAAAGTAGATCTGAAAGGCGTAAGCCGCCAGACCCAGCCACGCGCCGGCGGCCGTCAGGCCCTCCGACGCCAGAGACTGGTCCCACAGCTGGCCGATGGCGTTGGCAAGGAGGACCTTCTTCGCCGCGCCCACGGTGAAGCGCCGGATACCGGAGACGAATTTGTCCAGGTCCTCCCTCCGCTCCTCCAGCTGATCCGCCACGGATTTATAGCGGACGATGGGACCCGCGATGAGCTGGGGGAACAGCGTCACATACGCGCCAAAGGCGATAGGGTTCTTCTGCACCGGTGCGTCCTGACGGTAGACGTCGATGGTGTAGCTCATAGTCTGGAAGGTGTAGAAGCTGATTCCGATGGGCAGGGGCAAACCCAGCACCGGCAGATGCAGTCCCGTCAGGACGTTTAAGTTGCTGGCAATAAAGTCCCAGTATTTGAAAAACACCAGGATCGCCAGATTGAAGAACACAGAGGACGCCACCGCCCGCCGGGCCTTCCGGTCATCCTCCCGCCAGCGCTCCACCAGCATCCCGTGGACGTAGTCCACCACGATGGACAGCAGCATGATGAGGATGTAGACCGGCTCCCCCCAGCCGTAGAAAAAGAGGCTCACCAGCAGCAGGATGAGATTGCGCAGCTTCAATGGCGAGAGCTTGTAGACGGCCAGCACGGCCACGAGATAGAAAAACAAAAAAGGCAGACTGGAAAAGATCATAACGCTTCTCTCTCCTGTAAAAAGGGCATACACGCGCTCCCGCGTGTATGCCCCCATTATTCTTTACGCAAACAGCGCGTTGAATGCGTCCACCGCCTGGTCCTGACTCCCTTGGGCGACGATAAGGGCGACCACGTTCCCCTGGGTAACGATCTCGGCCTGCTCCCAGCCCTCCAGCGTCATGGGATAGAAGGCCCCGTTCTCGATCTGGTAGTCGATCCGGGCCTGGAAGATGTCCGCAACCGCTTTCGCGTCGGCCTCGTTCTCCAGCTCCACCAGGGCAAACTCAAAGGCTACGGCGGAGATCATCGCCATCTTCAGTACAGACTGCTTCGCAGCGTAGTTCTCCAGGCCGGGATAAACAGCGGCGAGCTGCTCCCCTTCTACATCTCCCATGGCGGGCTGATTGTCCGCGCCCAGGGACGCCATGAAGTCCTCATAATACTTGTTCAGGTCGGGGGCTTCCTTATTCTGCCCGCCGTTCCCTCCGCCGCCGCAGGCAGCCAGGGTCAGGATCAGGGTCATGCTCAGCAAAATACTCGTCAGTTTTTTCATGTGTACCTCCATAGGTTTTTTCATTTATCCGTCAAGCGGACTGCCTGTTAGACGGACGGATAATGAAATTGTTCCCCGGATCTGAAAAAACTTTCAATTACAATTTGGCAATCTCCTCCAGCAGGGCGTCCACCAGCCCGTCCTGGGGCACCTTCCGAAGTATCTCCCCCTTGCGGAACAGGAGCCCCTCTCCCATTCCGCCGGCAATGCCTACGTCGGCGGCGGACGCCTCTCCGGGGCCGTTCACCGCGCAGCCCATCACCGCCACGGTAATGGGCTTGGTGCAGCCCGCCAGACGGCGCTCCACCTCCTGGGCGATGGGGATGAGGTCGATATTGGTCCGCCCGCAGGTGGGGCAGGCGATAATATTGGGCCCCTCCTGCCGCAGTCCGGCGGCCAGGAGGATCTTTTTCGCGGCATAGACCTCCTCCACCGGGTCCGCCGTCAGGGTCACCCGGAGGGTATCCCCCACTCCAAGACACAGCAGGCCGCCGATACCCATGGCGGACTTCACCATGCCCATGTCCGGCGTTCCCGCCTCAGTGACCCCTAAGTGCAGAGGATAGGGGCACTTCTTACTGAGCAGCCGGTAGGCCCCCATGGTCACCGGGACGGAGGAGCATTTGACGGAGATGCAGATATCCGTGAAGTCGAACTTCTCCAGCAGGGCCGCGTGGCCCAGGGCGCTCTCCGTCAGGGCCTCCGGCGTGGCGCCGCCGTGCTTTTTTAGAAGCTCCTTTTCCAGCGAGCCGCCGTTGACGCCGATGCGGATGGGAATGTGCCCCTCCCGGCAGGCGTCCGCCACGGCCTTCACCCGGTCCTCCCCGCCGATGTTGCCGGGGTTGATCCGAATCTTGTCGATCCCCTGGGCGGCGCACTCCAGGGCCAGCCTGTAGTCGAAGTGGATGTCCGCCACCAGCGGGATATGGATCTGGCTCTTGATGGCCCCGATGGCCTTGGCCGCCGCCATATCCGGCACCGCCACACGGACGATCTCGCACCCCGCCGCCTCCAGACGGTGGATCTGGTCCACGGTGGCAGGAACATCGTGGGTCTTGGTACTGCACATAGACTGGATGGAGACCGGCGCGCCGCCGCCTACCGGGACGCCGCCTACCATGATCTGCTTTGTCACGAGGGCGCGCCCCCTCTCCCAAACAGCTTCATCACATCGTTGAAGGTGACGAAGAGCATCAGGCCCATGAGCAGGAAGAGGAATACCATGTTGATGGCCGCCTCGTACTTCATGGGGATCTTTTTCCTGAACAGCTTCTCAGAAACGGTGGACACCACCAGGAACAGGATGTGCCCGCCGTCCAGAGCGGGGATGGGCAGCAGGTTCATCACCGCCAGGTTGACGGAGATGAACGCGCCGAAATAGACGATGTTCAGCAGCGCGTCGGCGATGCTGGCGCTCTGGTTGCCCACGTCGTTGATGGTGGACACGATGCCAACAGGGCCGTTCAGGTCCGATACGCCCGCGCTGCCGTTCACCAGCATCTGCAGGCTGAACCAGACGGTGCGGACGAAGTCCACCGTATTGTACCACGTGTACTGGAGCCGCGTGCCGAGGGTGGCCTCCTTCACCTTCGCGGTGCGGTAGAAGCCGTAGCCCTCGTAGGTCCCGCCCTCGCTGTCGCTGAAGGTCCCCACCTTCAAATCGGTGAAGGACACCTTCTCCCCGTCCCGCAGCACCACCAGGTCGATGGGTCCCCGGTTGGCCACCATCAGCAGAAGGTCGATATCGCTGGGCAGATACACACGGGAGCCGTTGATGGCGTAAAATACGTCCCCCTCCAGCAGGGCCCCGCCGTTCACCTGCTCGAACTCCGGGGCGCAACCCGCCACGGTGGGCACCGCGAAGGCCGCCGCCTGGAAGTTGAGGATCAAAATGATCAGCATCCCCACCAGCAGGTTCATGACGGCCCCGGCGGCGAAGACCAGGACCTTTTTCCAAAAACCCTGTTTTGAAAGGCTGTGGGGGTCGTCGGAGTCCTCCTCCTCCCCCTCCATGGAGCAGAAGCCTCCGATGGGGAGGGCGCGGAGGGAAAATTGGGTCTGCTTCCATTTGTCCCAGGAATCCGCCTCCTTGGGCTTGCTTTTCCAGATAACAGGCCCCATGCCGATGGCGAACTCGTGGACGGTGACGCCGCACAGCCGCGCGGCGATGAAATGGCCCCACTCGTGGGCGGCGATCAAAATTCCGAAAAGGAGAATGGCTAATAGAATATACATGGTCTTACCTCTTTGCCGGGTAGTTCTTCTGCGGCCCCCCGGGCCGCGGGATATGCTTCTTTTTGACAGTCCGGAGCCCGCTTTTGGCGTGAGCCAAAGGCGGGAAAAAACGCGCCGGGAAATCTATGCGGATTGCATCCGCCGGACCCATTTGACCGATTCCTTCAGCCCGGCTATTGTCTTGGTCTCCAGAACGATCCGGCCCTCCCGGGCCTCCGCCAGCGCGAAGTATTTCTCCAGATCGATCTCCCCCGCGCCCAGCGGGAGATGGTTCTTCTTCCCCACCCCATCGTGAAAATGGAAGTGGCGCAGCCGCTCCCGCCGCCGCAGGATGATCCCCTCGTCCCGGCCCCCGATACCGTGGTTGTGCCCGATATCGAAGGTCAGCGCGAACGCCGGGCTCTCCAGCAGCAGGTCCAGGGCTTTCACGTGAAAATCCGTGAAACCATCGCTGTTTTCCACGCAGACCTTCACATCCGCCGGGCCAATGGCCGCCTCGCAGCGGTCCCGGAAGCCTCTCATTGCCGTCAGATACTGCTCCTGATATGTGTCGAAGAGAAAAATCCTTTTCTCCGGCATGGTAAAGTATACGCCCCGGGACAAGTGCATATTCAGCACCGGGATATCCTCCCGCTTTGCAAGGGCAATGGCGTCCTCCGCCGTCCGAAGGTATGCCTGGGCGATATAGGGGTTAAAATCCGCCGGATTCAAGTTTTCATCCAGATGGATGGTAAAATATATGCCGTACTCCTCACGAATCTTTCTCAGGCGGTCCCTGTCGATCTGGTCCGGCTGATACTGGGGCAGATTCATATTCAGCTCTACAAATTGCAGTGCCAATTCCCGGCACAGCTTCGCGCAGTCCTCCGGCGCCGGGAGCTCGATCAATGTGGGCATCCCAAAGTCCATTATGAAACCGCCCTTTCCACGCACTCCCGGGCCTTTCGGTCCGCCTCCAGAATGTCTTCCATCGCCGGATGACTGAGGCTGGGGATCGCGTCCAGCGCCCTTGCCACCAGCTCCGGGATCTGTCCCAGAGATATCCGCTCCTGCCGGAACAGCTCCACCGCCGCCTCGTTGGCCCCGTTGAGCACCGCGCAGCTGGTCCCGCCGGTACGGGCGCACTCCATGGCCATTTTCAGACACGGGAACGCCTCCAGGTCCGGCGGTGCGAAGGTCAGAGGCGGACAGGTGAGCAGGTCAAGCCCCGGCAGCTCCGACTGCATCCGGTCCGGGTAGGTCAGCGCATACCGGATCGGCAGGCGCATATCCGGGGTCCCCATCTGGGCGAGGATCGCGCCGTCCCGGAACTCCACCATGGAGTGGACGATGCTCTGCCGGTGGATCACCACGTCTACCTGGTCCGGCGTCACCCGGAACAGACGCATGGCCTCGATAAATTCAAGCCCCTTGTTCATCAGGGTGGCGCAGTCGATGGTGATCTTCTCCCCCATGCTCCAGTTGGGATGGCGGAGGGCGTCGGCCTTGGTCTTCCCGGCGACCTCCTCCCGGCTCAAACCGAAAAACGGGCCACCGGAACAGGTCAGGATCAGCCGCTTGATCTCCTCACGGCCCCTGCCGCCCCGGAGGCACTGAAAGATGGCGGAGTGCTCGCTGTCCACGGGGACGATCTCCGCCCCATAGCGCCTTGCGGCCTCCATCACCAGCTCGCCGGCGCAGACCAGCGTCTCCTTGTTGGCGAAGGCCACCCGCTTGCCCGCTTCGATAGCGGCCATGGTGGGCCACAGCGCCGCCATGCCCACTACGGCGGTGACCACCGCCTCGCTCTCCGGCAGGGACGCCGCCCGCCGCAGGCCGTCCAGACCGTAGGCCACCTCGATGTCCAGCCCCGCCAGCCGCCGGGCCAGCTCCAGAGCGGGCTCCAGGTCCGTCACCGCCACCAGACGTGGGCGGAACGCCCGGGCCTGCTCCTCCAGCAGATCAAGACTGCTTCTTGCCGTCAAAGCGGCGACCCGGATGCCCTGCTCCCGGCAGACATCCAGCGTCTGCCGCCCGATGGAGCCAGTGGAACCCAGAAGAGAGATCGTCTGTACCATATGTTCTCCTTACCGGTCAAAGTTTCTTAAAAAGCCGCGCGCTCCAGAACTCCATGCCCAACTCGCTGATGTAGAAGTGGAGGATCGCCTGGAAATTTTTCGTGGCCGTGCCAAGCGTGACAAACTCCGCCTCCCCATGGACGGCCTCCTCCGCGTACCGGAACAGCGCGGAGCCCACGCCCTGGGAGCGGTACGCAGGCTTCACGTAGAGCTCCTCCACCTCGAAGCAGGCGGTCCCCTCCGGCATGACGGAGCTTGTGGTTTTCGCTTTTTCCAGCTTGCCGAAGAGGTAACCGATGATCTCTCCCTTTTCCTCCGCAAGAAAAACGCGGTTTCCCTCCAGGTCCTCGATCCCGTTCCTTCTGTAGCCGTGGGAGCTGTTCTCCGCCTCCCAGTCCACAGACAAAGCTATCAGCGTTTCCGCAGTCCGCTCGTCCAGCATGGACTCCCTGATATTTATTCCCTTCCGCCTCTCCTTCATGTCACGTTCAAAAACTGCATCAGCGCCGCCAGAGCGGGCGCCACGAACAGCACGCTGTCGAACCGGTCCAGGACCCCGCCATGGGCGAAGAATATCTTCCCGTAATCCTTCACCCCAAATTCCCGCTTGATAAGGGAGAAGCTGAGATCGCCCACCTGGGCCACCGCGCCGCAGAACAGGGCCAGCACCGCCATCGCGCCATAGGGCACGTTCCCGCTGAACCAGCGGTTCATGACCCAGGCGAAGACCAGGCCGCACAGCACGTTGCCCGCCAGACCGCCGATGGAACCCTCCACCGTCTTTTTCGGGCTGACCTTGGGCGCCAGCTTATGACGTCCCATGGCAAGGCCGGTGAAGTAGGCGAAGGTGTCGCATCCGAAGCTCAGGATAAAGGGCAGCAGCAGGTATCCCCGGCTGACGCCGGAGTTATAGATCTGTATGAACGAAGAAAATGCGTATCCGATGGCGATGCCTCCGAACAGCACGGCGGCGATCTGCTGAAAGCGCACCGCGCCCCCCCTGCAGATCGCGTAGGTGAAGACGGCAAGGGTGGACAGGATGAACCAGACGCCCACATACTGGGGCCTGCTGTAGTACCACCCCACCGTCATGCAGGGGATGAACACGGCGGCGACCGCCAGAAAGGGGTCCCGTTCACCGCCTGCGCAGTGATACAGCTCCCCGCCGCCGATGCCCGCCAGCAGCGCCAGCGCCGCCAGCATCAGCAGGGGTGGTCCCCACAGCACCACATACAGCAGGGCGGGCACGCCCACCGCAGCCACCAAAAGTCTCGATCTCATGTCGTCCCCTCCCTCAGTCCGCCATACCGGCGGCTGCGACGCTGATAGGACGCAATGGCCCGATGCAGCTCCTCCTTGGTAAATTCGGGCCAAAGCACGTCCGTTGTGTAAAATTCGCTGTACGCGCACTGCCACAGCAGGAAATTGCTCAGCCGCAGCTCCCCGCCGGGCCGGATCAGCAGATCCGGGTCCGGTATCCCCGCGGAATAGAGGTAGCCCGCCAGCATATCCTCTGTTAAGTCATTCGGCTTTACAAGACCCGTGCGGCAGTCCTCCGCAAAGCGCGAAGCGGCATGGACCAGCTCCGCCCGCCCTCCGTAGTTGATGCAGATACTGCAAAGGCATCCCGTCAGCCGGTCAGAGATGGCGTTGCACCGGTCCACCAGGGCTTTCAGCTCGCCGCTGAGGGGCGTCATGTCCCCCATGAAGCGCAGGCGCACGTTGTCCCGCTCCATGGTCTCGATGGCCTCCAGCAGATACCGCTTCAGCAGCGCCATGATGGTATCCACCTCCTCCTGCGGCCGCTTCCAGTTCTCGGTGGAGAAGGCGTAGACTGTCAGGTAGTCGATGCCGATGTCCCGGCAATAGGTAGCGATAGTACGGAAGGTCTCCGCCCCCACCTTGTGTCCGGCGGTGCGGGGCAGTCCCCTGCGCTTGGCCCAGCGGCCGTTGCCGTCCAGTATAATCGCGATATGGCGGGGCAGACGGCTGAAATCCACCTGCCCCGCCGTATCCGCTTTCTTTTTACCAAAAGAAAAGATCATAAGCTTCCTCGCCTGGAAATCATTTTCGTGACCAAAGCGGTCGGGGAAGGATCACACCGCCAGCAGTTCCTTCTCCTTCTTGGCCAGCAGATCGTCGATCTCCTTGCACATGTCGTCGGTAAGCTTCTGGATCTCCTTCTCGGCGATCTTCATGTCATCCTCGGTGATCTCGCTGGCCTTCTTCTTGGCCTTGAAGTCTTCCACGGCGTCCCGGCGGATGTTGCGCACGGCCACCTTGCCGCCCTCGGCGTACTTGGCGATCTGCTTGACCAGGTCCTTACGCCGCTCCTCCGTGAGCTGGGGGAAGGCCAGACGGATGATCTTGCCGTCGTTCTGGGGGTTGATGCCCAGATCGGACTCCTGGATGGCCTTGCAGATGAGCTTCACCGCGCCGGCGTCCCAGGGCTGGATGGTCAGGGTCCGGGGATCCGGAGATCCGATGGACGCGATCTGGTGGATGGGGGTGGGAGTGCCGTAGTAGTCCACCATGATCCGGTCCAGCACGGACGCATTGGCGCGGCCCGCGCGGACGGCGGCAAAGTCCGCCGCCACGGAAGCCACAGACTTCTTCATACGCTCTTCATATGCTTTATATTCGGCTTTCATTTGGTTGTATCCTCCTTCACGATCGTTCCTATCTTCTCGCCCTTCAGGGCGCGGATGATGTTCATGGGGTCCTTCAACGCGAACAGCAGCACGGGGATATGGTTATCCATGGCCAGACTGGAGGCGGTGGAATCCATGACCGCCAGGTGCTGGGCCAGGACCTCGTCATAGGTGATAACGTCGTACTTCACGGCGGCGGGGTCCTTCACCGGGTCGGCGCTGTAGACGCCGTCCACGTTCTTGGCCAGCAGGATCACGTCCGCCCCGATCTCGGCGGCCCGCAGCACGGCGGCGGTATCCGTGGAGAAGAAGGGGTTGCCGGTGCCGCAGCCGAAGACCACTACCCTGCCCTTCTCCAGATGATGGATGGCCCGGCCGCGGACATAGGGCTCGGCCACGGAACGGATCTCCAGGGCGGTCTGGACCCGGGCGGGCACGCCCTTCTGCTCCAGCACGTCCGCTACGGCCAGACAGTTCATGGCGGTGCCCAGCATCCCCATGTGGTCGGCCCGGGTGCGCTCCATGCGGCCCCCGCCGTCCTTGGCGCCCCGCCAGAAGTTGCCCGCGCCGATGACCACGCCCACCTGGACGCCCATGGCCACGGCCTCCTTGATGGCGTCGCAGACCTGGCCCACTACCTCGAAGTCCAGGCCGCTGCGGCGCTCCCCCGCCAGGGCCTCGCCGCTGATCTTCAGCAGGATCCTCTTATATTTCAGTTCCTCCATAGGCGTTTTCCTCTACTTTCTTCTTCGGTTGGGAATCTTCGGTTTTGCACTGGTGTCTATTCTAATATATTTTCGGGCATTTGAAAAGTAGTAATTGTAAATTTTTTCAGGAAAAGAGGGAGCCGCCTCCGGCTGCGGAAGAAAAAATGCCTCCGAAGGCCTCAGGGACCAATAAAAACGTTGAAAACCCTTTTGTAATAGGCTATAATATAGGCAATACCCTTTAGGGAGGTCTTGTTTACGAAATACCTGCTAATCATCGGGGACGGCATGGCCGACGACCCCGTGCCCAATCTGGGCAATAAAACGCCCCTGCAGACCGCGCCCACCCCCGCTATCGACCGCATGGCCGCACGCGGCGTGGTAGGCAGCGTGATCAACTGCCCCCCGCCCCTGCCCGCGGGCAGCGAGACCGCTATCCTGTCCATTTTTGGATGCGATCCCCTGCGCTACTTCACCGGACGTTCCCCCATGGAGGCCGCCGCAGCGGGCATCGCCATGGCCCCCGGAGACGCCGCCTTCCGGTGCAACCTGGTCGCGCTGGAGGACGGGGACATGCCTCTGGCTGAAAAGCGCGTCCTCTCCCACTCCGCCGGTTCCATCGACGGCCCCTCGGCCCTGGAGACCGTAGGCGTCCTGCTGAACGATCCCCGCTTCGCCCAGGCGCTGAAAGAGGCCCGGATGGAGATACACCCCTTCCCCGCCTTCCGCCAGCTGGCGGTCCAGCACGACAGCGATCTCTCCGGCATCCGCTTCACCCCGCCCCACGATCACCTGGGCGAGCCCTGTGGCCCCCTGTTCCCCTCCGGGAATGGACGGGCGGAGGTCTTTGCAACCCTCATGGCCCTGGCCCACGAGATACTGGACCACCATCCGGTGACGGAGAAACGCCGCGCGGCGGGCCTGCTCCCCGCCAACGGCATCTGGTTCTGGGCGGAGGGCACGGCGGCGGCGCTGCCCTCCTTCCGGGAACAGTACGGCCTGGAGGGCGCGGTGGTGAGCGCCGTGCCCCTGTGCCACGGCATCGGGGTCCTCCGGGGCCTGGAAATGGTGGAGGTGGAGGGCGCTACCGGCGAACTGGACACCAACTTCGAGGGCAAGCTGGAAGCGGCCTGGGCCAAGCTCCAGCAGTACGACTTCGTCTGCCTCCACCTGGAAGCTCCTGACGAATGCACCCATAACGGGGACCTGCCGGGTAAGCTGCAAGCCATCGAATGGCTGGACAGCCGCCTGACGGGGCCGCTGGTCTCCCGCCTGGAGGCGGCGGGGCTGGACCATCGTGTCCTGCTCCTCAGCGACCATAAGACTTTGACAGCCACTCGCGGCCACGGCGCGGACCCGGTCCCCTTCCTGCTCTACGACAGCCGCCGGGATACGGGCCGGGGCGGCGTCTACGACGAACCCGCCGGAGAGCGGGGCCCCTTCGTGAAGGAGGGCTGCGGCCTTCTGGATATACTGTTTGAGAAGAAAATGCTGTGATCATTTCAAAATAAATCGATGTGAAAGGAGCTTTTATGAGCAACGAAGAAAAAATCCTGCAAATACTTGAAAAGCATGGAGAGCTTTTAAGTCAGCTCACCAAGGACGTTTCCGGGCTGAAGGAAGACGTTTCCGGACTGAAAGAAGATGTCTCCGGACTGAAAAAGGAGGTTTCTGAACTACGGACAGACGTCGATCAGTTGAAGGAAGACTCCGCAAGCATGAGGGAAACGCTGACACGAGTGGCAGTTACCCAGGAGAACATCGTCCTCCCGCGTTTGAGCGCCCTTGCCGAAGGACATGCCCATCTTGCGGAAACTCTGGCTCCAAAAGACCGGGTAGACAATTTGGAAAACGACATGGTCTTTATGAAAACCGTGGTCAGTTCTCTGGCTGACCGTCTGTCAAAATTGGAAAAAGCGCAGTAGAACTCCACTCCCTGGCAGTACATTGAAACAACAACTACTTGAAGGAGGACCAACTATGGACAAGCGTTTTGAGGAGCTGGGCGTTCGCCCGGCGGACATCCTGCTGCCCGGAGCCAGCACGGATATGACCCGGTGGGCGGTGGTGGCCTGCGATCAGTTCACCAGCCAGCCGGAGTACTGGGAGGACGCGGACCGGATCGCGGGGGACGCCCCCTCCGCCCTGCGGCTGATCCTTCCGGAGAGCAAGCTGAACGACGATAACGTGGACGAGCACATCCAGGCCATCAACCGCGCTATGGCGGACTACCTGGCCCGGGACATTTTCACCACCCACCCCGAGTCCATCATTTACATTGAGCGCACCCAGTCCGACGGCACGGTGCGCCCGGGACTGGTGGCGGCGGTGGATCTTGAAAAGTACGACTACACCCCCGGCTCCGGCTCCCTCATCCGGGCCACAGAGGGCACCGTCCTGGAGCGCATCCCGCCCCGGGTCCGGGTGCGCCGGGACGCGCCCATCGAGCTCCCCCACGTGATGCTGCTCATCGACGACCCCAAAAAGATCTGCGTGGAGCCCGTCACTGCCGCCAAGGATTCCATGGAGAAGCTCTACGACTTCGAGCTGATGCTGGGCGGCGGACACCTCCGGGGCTGGAAGCTGTCCGCGGAACAGGTGGACGCCTTGGCGTCGGCCCTGAGCCGCCTGGCCAGCAGCGAGGCTATGGAGATCAAGTATGGCCTGGGCGGCGTGGCTCCCCTGCTGTTCGCCGTAGGCGATGGCAACCACAGCCTGGCCACCGCCAAGACCTGCTACGAGGACCTGAAGAAGGTCACCCCCGAGGATCAGTGGGCCTCCCTCCCCGCCCGGTACGCCCTGGTGGAAATCGAGAACCTTCACGACGATGCCCTGAAATTCGAGGCCATCCACCGCGTGGTGTTCGGCGTGGACCCGGAGAAGCTGATCGCGGCCTTCCTGGAGTTCTACCCCAACGCCCACGAGGGCCCCGGCGTGGGACACACCATCGCCTACACACACGCCGGAGGTACGGGCTGCCTCACCGTTCCCAATCCCCGGGTGCAGCTGCCCGTGGGGACGCTGCAAAACTTCCTGGACGCCTACCTCAAGGAGCACGGCGGCGAGGTGGACTATATCCACGGCGAGGCCGTCACCGACGAGCTGGGCCGGAAGCCGGGAAATATCGGCTTCAAGCTCCCCGCCATGGGCAAAGACCAGCTCTTCAAGACCGTGATCGCCGATGGCGTCCTGCCCCGGAAGACCTTCTCCATGGGCCACGCGGAGGACAAGCGCTACTATGTGGAGGGACGGAAGATCAAATGAGCTTCCCTCAAAACCTCCATACCCATACTGACTTCAGCGATGGCAAAAGCACCCCGGAGGAGATGGTCCTGGGTGCCCTCCGGTCAGGCTGTGCCTCCCTGGGCTTCTCAGACCACAGCCCCATGCCTTCCGCCGCCGACCCAGACGGCTGGTCCATGAAGCCGGAAAAAGTCGATGCCTATCGGACCGAGGTCCTCCGCCTCCGGGAAGCTTACGCCGGAAAGCTGGACATCTTCCTGGGCCTGGAGCAGGATATTGAATCTCCGCCGCCCCTGGGAGACTGGGACTACCTGATCGGCTCCGTCCACGGCGTATGGGCCGATGGCTGCTATCTCCCGGCGGACGAGAGCGCGGATTCCTTCGACCGCTCGGTGCGGGAACATTTCGGCGGGGACTGCCTGGGCTTCATCCGCGCATATTACCGCCTTGCGGCGGAGGCCGCCGAGAAAACCAATTGTGACATCATAGGCCACTTCGACCTCATCACCAAGTTCAACGAGAACGGCTGCCACTTCGATGAAAACAGCCCCCAATACCGCGCCGCCGCCCTGGAGGCGCTGGAGGCCCTGATGGAGCGGGACATGATCTTCGAGATCAACACCGGCGCCATCTCCCGGGGCTATCGCGCCACACCTTACCCCGCCCCCTTCCTGCTGGAGGCCATCCGGCAAAGGGGCGGACGGGTGTGCATCACCAGCGACAGCCACAGCGCGGACACCATCGTCCACGCCTTCCCCCAGGCGGAAGCGTTGGCGGAAGCCGCAGGCTTCCGCGAAACGTGGGTGCTGGCGAAGGGCGGTTTCCGGCCCGTGGGGCTGGCAGACTGCCGGAGCATATAAAAATATACTGCAAGAGCAGGACGGCGCGCTCACCGTCCTGCCCTTGTTATGTCTGATCAGATGCTTACAGTTTCGAATACCCGTACTTGTCCACTACGGCATCCACTTCCAGCCCCTGCCTGCACAGCGGGCAGTCCTGGGGCGCGTAGCTGGCGTATTCCGGCAGGTCTCCCGTGTTGAACAGGGACACCACCGGTACACCCTCCACCTCCGTCAGGTGGCTGTAGATGGAGGCCACGCCGGAGACGCTGCCGCCGTAGTACTGGATGCAGCGCATTCCCTTCTCCACCGTGCTTCCGGTGGTGATAGAGGCCAGCAGGAGCAGCACATTCTTCCCCTCCAGCATGAAGCGGGCGTTGTCCCGGAAGATCAGCTGGCCGCCGGAGCTGAGATTCTCACGGAGAAGGTATATCTCCTTCCCGGCATTGACGGAGAGGCCGCCCTCCTGGGTCAGCAGGCGGGCCAGGCAGGTGCCGATGACCCGGGTGCCGTCCATACAAAGGATGGTATCCACCATGGTATTGGCCTGGAGCCGCTGGGCGAGCTGCTGGGCTACCGCCTCCGCCTCCTGGAGGCAGGATTGCTGGCGGGTGACGTCGATGAAATAGTTGATATGGCTGTTCCGGGTGGCGAAATGGCCTTTGGCCACCCGCAGCGTCACATCGCCTACGCAGACGGGGATTTTGAAAAACTTAGGTTCCATGGGCTGACCTCCTTTTCTCTTCACCGGGACGGGCCTTCTGTTAACTCATTCACTATACCACATTTTCCCTTCCTTGTCCAGGTTTATTTGTCGAATTTGCCAATTTTCTCCAGCCGCTCCCCGCCAGCTCTGGTGAGAAAGCCAAGCCGATCCCCATTTGACAGTCCCGCCGATCCATGGTATGATGCCTCTATCACAGCATCCCCAGGAAGCGTCCGCCGCCGTAAGAAAGGGAGGCCGTCTATGAAGCGCCGCAAGATCCATGTGGGCCTGCGCACGGTGAAGACCGCCGTGGCCATCATCATCGCCATGGTCCTGGTGGAGCCCTACGGGGCCACCAGCTCCCGGCTCATCCTGGCCATGCTGGGCGCCATGGCGGCGGTTCAGCCCACCTTCAAGGAGTCCCTGGAGTCCTGCGTCACCCAGACCGCCGGGGTAATCTTCGGCGCGGCGGCCGGCGTCATCCTGGTGGCCCTGCCCACGGGACCGCTGACCTCGGTGCTCATCGGCATCATCTTCGTCATCACCGTCTACAACCTGCTCCCAGACGCCTTCTCCCCCTCCCTGCCCTGCTTCATCCTGGTCATGGTCTGCACAGACGCGGAGATGGCACCCATCCCCTACGCCCTGGGGCGGATCTGGGACACGGCCATCGGCCTGACCATCGGCATGGCCGTCAATATGCTGATCTTCCCCTACGACAACGGCCGCCAGATCCGGGAGACGGTAGACGGCCTGGATCAGGACCTCCTCCGCTTTCTGGAGGACATGTTCGATGGGGACGGCCGCCTGCCGGGCGCGGACGCCATGAACCGCCGCATCGCCGCCCTGGAGAGCCAGCTCTCCATTTTCGCCAATCAGCGGGTCCTGCTCCACATGGGCCGCCGGAAGCGGGAGCTGGAGCGCTACAAGGCCTGCGAATACAAGGCCCGGAAGCTGGTGAGCCATCTGGAGGTCCTCTCCCAGCTGGACCGCCCCGGGCGGCTCAGCGAGGCCAACCGCCGCCGTCTGGCCGCCTGCGGCGCGCGGGTGGAGGACCGCAGGGCCCTGGATTCCATCATGGAGAAGGACGTGGTCACCAATTTCCACGTGTCCCAGGTCCTCACCCTCCGCCGGGAGCTGCTGGACACCCTTGCGGGCCGGTGACTTCAGGCGGCCCAAAACAGATTTTCCTCCGCCGCCTCTTTCACTCTTGCATTTTCGCGGCATTTCGTATATAGTATAGACAGAGAAACCTTCGCAACACAGAAAGGGGAAGTCATATGTACTTCATTACGGGTGGGATCGGATTTCTGGGATGTCTGATCTTCATGATCCTTGTCATCTTATTCGCTGTGCGCAGGAAGCCATGTACGGTGCCCCTCATCGCCATGTTCCTGTCGGTGCTCCTGTTTTTAGGCAGCGGCTTTTTGTATACCAAGACCGACCCCAACCTGGGCGGCGGCCCCTTCTTGAAATTCCTGGTCCGCGACCGGACCGTCCCCCCCGATCTGGACGGCGAGTGGCGGGAGAACAACGGCAGCGAGGAATCCTTTCACGGTGTCCTGATCTCTGGAAACACCATCGAGATCTACTGGGTCTCCGAGGGCGGCCACGCCGCCTCCCTCTACTGGGCGGGCAGCTATACGCCCCCGCCGGACGGCAAGGAGCCCTATACCTGGGTCTCCGAGAATGACGTGAACCGCACCTCCGCCGCTCAGCTGGCCTCCGGAGAGCGCACCAAGACCTTTACTTATCAGAACGGCATCCTCTCCTACTCCGCCAGCGTTCTGGGCGTGTCCACCACCATTGAGGCCATCAAGCGTCCCTGGCAGCCCACGGAGGACGAGGAGGGCAACCTGGTGGTCCCGCCTGCGGACGACATCGTGGAGGTACCGCCTCCTCCCTCCTCCGGCATCCTGGGTGACTACAACGCCTCCATCGGCCGGGCCGTGCTTACCGCAGACAGCGAGGGCAATCCCGCCATCGTCATCACCTACTCCTGGACCAACAACGGAGAAGAGCCCGCCAGCGCCATGGTGAAGATGCTGGAAAAGGCCTATCAGGACGGGGTACAGCTCACCGCCGCCGTGATGGGAGAGGACTCCGGGTACCCCCTGGAGGCCCGTACCCAGGAGGTGGCCCCCGGCGCCACGGTGGATATCCCCTGCGCCTTTACCCTGGCAGATGACACCGCCCCGGTGGAGTTCGAGCTCTCAGAGCTCTTCAGCCTTACCAACGACGTCCTGGCCAGGACCTACGATTTGGCCGCTATTCAGCCGGAAGAGCCGGAAGAATGAGAGAAAAGCACCGCCCGGAGCATACTCCGGGCGGTGCCTTTTACAGGTCTCCTCCGTAGAGGTCCGCCAATATCTTGGCGTATATCTTCTCCGCTCCCTCCCGGAAGCGCTTTTGCAGCTCCAGCGCCATGTCCTGCCGGGTGACCAGCAGCCGCAGGTTCATCAGCTCGTCCAGCTCGTCGCTGAGGGACAGGGAGACCTCGTACCCCCCCTTCTCCCGGGACCGGAGGTCGGTCTTGACCAGGGCACGGCGTTTGAGCTGCTCGTTGCACAGCGCCAGCTTCTGCTCCGCCGCCATCCGCACGGAGTAGGGCAGGCTGCTCTCGCACACGGCGCTGTTGCGCCGTCCCTTGTCCGTGATGGCGTACAGACCGTCCGACAGAGCCATGTGCTCCGTGCGCACCAGGTCCGCCAGACACTCGGAGAAGCCGAAGTAGTCCACGCCGCCGTCGCACATGGCCACCTCCTGCAGGGTCTCGAAGGGGACCGGCTCCACCACCCGGGACGCGATGTAAAGGATGAGGAACTTGATCTCCAGCTTGCCGCTGATAAAACCGAACGCAGCCATAGCACGCCTCCTGCACGTCAAGAATAGAATGGTCCAGTTATACCGCCGGCGCAGAAGCGCCGCCGCGGTATAGCAGGGACGATATCCGTCTATGGACATTATACCCGTTCCGGCGAAATTTGTATAGCCCGAATTTTCACCACCCGGTCCGGGGCGCATAGACTGGAATGAAGGCAGGACGCCTTCCCAACAACAGAGAAACCAATGTTTCGATTAGGAGGTTTATTATGCCTGAACGCATGGCTCCCGGCCCCGTTTCCGGTATGAGGGATAACTGTGAGGCCGTTTGTATCCATACCAAGAAGATCTTTGACAGCTGCCGGGATAAGGACTGCATCGAAGATCTCCGCTTCTACCCCACCACCGCGGGGCAGGACGTACTCAGCCGCGCCCAGACCGTGAAGGGCGGCAAGGCGGAGCTGCTTTATACGTACATTGACGTGGAACCGGTGGCCTTCAACCGGGGCTTCTACACGGTGGATATGCGCTTTTTCTACCGCGTGACCCTGAACGCCTACTGCTCCTGCCCCCGGCCCATCGAGGTAGAAGGCCTGTGCGTCTTTGACAAGCGGGTCATCCTCTTCGGCAGCGAGGGCAACGCCAAGATCTTCTCCTCCGAGATGCGCGTGGACTGCATGGACCGCCAGCTGCTGGAGCAGAGCAACCTGCCCACCGCCGTCGTGGAGACCGTGGACCCCATTGTCCTGGACGCCAAGCTGGTGGAGTGCTGCGAGAACCGCTGCTGCGACTGCGACGTGTGCGAGATCCCCTCCTGCGTGTGCCAGTGCTTTGGCTGCGAGCTGACCATGGGCGACGAGTACCGCCGCGCCTTCGTCACGCTGGGCCAGTTCTCCATCATCCGTCTGGAGCGGGATACCCAGCTGCTGATCCCCGTGTACGACTACTGTATGCCCGACAAGGACTGCTCCTGCGGCGGCTGCGCCAGCGAGGACCCCTGCGAGCTGTTCCAGAACATCAGTTTCCCCGTTGACGAGTTCTTCCCCCCCAACAGCCTGACCAGCGCCTGCGACTACGAGGGCGCCAAGCAGCACTGCTGCTGCTGCCACTGACCGGCAGACAACAAAAGCGCTGAAATGACCCGGGCCCCCGCAGGAAAACCGCCTGCGGGGGCTTGATTTGTTCATTTTTCCCCAAACCGCCTCTTGCACTTTTCCGCCAGTGTGATACAATATCCCCAGCGCAATGCACGGGCCGCTCCCAGGCGGGCCGGATCAAAAATATGGAGGCGTTATATCATGACGGCAGAATTTTACACCAATAACCGGGAGCGTTTGCTGGACAAGCTGGAAGGGACCGGCGTGATCCTGCTGTACTCCGGGAAGGCCCCGGTAAAGAGCAACGACCAGGACATGTCCCCCTTCTCCGTGAACCGGAATTTCTACTACCTCACCGGCATCGACACCCAGAACGTGTGGCTGCTGCTGGCCAAGACAAAGAACGGGGCACGGTCATGGCTGTTCATTGACGAACCGGACGAGGAGATCATCAAGTGGAACGGCAAGATGCTGACCAAGGAGCGGGCCTCCGAGCGCAGCGGCCTGAAGGTCTCCAACATCCAGTACATGCAGGATTTCGAGCGGTATACCGCCATGTATCTCTCCAACAATCTGATGGACGTCTACTTCTCCCTGGACCGCCGGTCCATGCTCGCCCCGCCCACCCGCGCGGAGGAGCTGGCTAGGACCGTCCGTGAAAAGTTCCCCATGGCGCAGATCAGGAACGTCGCCCCCATGATCTCCTCCCTCCGGGCCATAAAGACCCCCGAGGAGATCGAGTGCATCCGCAAGGCGGGAGACGTGACCATCGAAGCCCTCAAGCGGATGCTCCAGACCGCCCGCCCCGGCGAATACGAGTACCAGTGGGCCGCCGACTACGAGCACTACGTGGCCCGCAGCGGCCTGCGCCACGGCTTTGAGACCATCGCCGCCTCCGGCGAAAACGCGGTGATGCTCCACTACTCCGATAACGACTGCGTCACCAAGGACGGGGACCTGCTGCTGGTGGACCTGGGCGCGGAGTACCAGTATTACTCCGCCGACGTCTCCCGGACCTTCCCCGTGGGCGGAAAGTTCACGGACCGGCAAAAGGATCTGTTCACCATCGTCCGGGAGGCCATGGACCTGGCCCGGGACAAGATGCGCCCCGGCATCGAGACCAAGGAGTCCAATCAGGCGGTGGTAGACTTCTACAAGAAGGCCCTGCGCTCCGCCAAGCTCATCAACAACGACAGCGACGTGCGCAAGTATTACTACCACGGCGTCTCCCACTCCCTGGGCCTGGACACCCACGATCCCTGCGACCGCACGGTCTACGAGCCCGGCATGGTCATCACCTGCGAGCCCGGCCTCTACGTGGCGGAGGAAGGCATCGGCATCCGTCTGGAGAACGACATCCTGGTGACCGAGGGCGCGCCGGAGGATCTGGTGGGCGACCGTCTTCTGAACATCGAGGAGATCGAGGCCCTGATGAAGAGGTAAACGGAGGTACCGTCTATGGCTGACGCCAACCGCCTCCCTGCTGGACGCCGCCGGACCGCCCCGCCTGCTCCACACCGACCTGTGGGAGGGCAACGTACTGCTGGACCGGGACACCCACGCCATCCTGGCGCTGATCGATGGCGACCGGGCTGTCTACGGGGACCCGGACTTCGAGTTTGCCAGCTCCTGGATGGACGTCCCCGCCCTGCTGGCGGGCTACGGCATCGATCCGTCGGAGGACATCTCCCCGGACCGGAAAAAACGCCGGACCCTGTACCGCCTGTTCTACGCCCTTTTGGAGGCCTACACCCCCTTTGAAAAGTACGGGGACCGGTCCCCCTATGACAACAGTACACCACATATCGAGAGCCTGCTGGCGGAACTGGACAGCCTGTAGCCCCTCCCCCGCAGGCCGTATAAAAGGAGGAACACCCATCATGAAACTCGCCGAAGCGCTCCAGCTCCGCGCGGACCTGCAAAAACGGATGGAGCAGCTGGCCAGCCGGTTATATGACAACGCCACCATTCAGGAGGGCGAACGTCCCGCCGAGGACCCGGCGGGGCTGCTGGCAGAGTACGAGGACTGTGCCGGGCAGCTGGAGGACCTGATGGCCCGGATCAACCGGACCAACTGCGAGACGAAGACGGACCGGGGCACCCTGACGGAGCTTCTGGCCCGCCGGGACTGCCTGAAAATGCGGGTGGAGACCTATCGGAACTTCCTGACCTCCGCCAGCAGCCTCACCCGCCGGGCCACCCGGTCGGAGATCAGGATCATGAGCGCGGTGTCCGTACCGGAGTACCGGAAAAAGGCGGACGCCCTGGCCCGGGAGCTGCGGGAAACGGACAACGTCATCCAGTCCGCCAACTGGACCACCGAGCTGCTATAACACGGCGGGATCTGTCAAGCCGGTAGCCGTACCGGGGCGAATGCGGCCTCTCCCGGACGAGAATGGAGCCGGGCGTGATCCTGCAAGGGGGTCAAATCAGTGGACGCGGGCCGGGACGCCTGTGGGACGGGGTTCGAATCCCCGTTTCACAACGTATGTCCAGCACGGTAACATCCGCATCACTTCTGCATACAACGCACGACCACGCATAGACCGGCACGGCGAGGGCGGGAACGGGGACACGGACCTGTCCCCCGGAACAGGGCGCAGGTCCCGGCTTGACAGACCGCGGAAAGACGGATACAATAGATGACCAGTGAACGACCCATATTTGAATCAATTCAGGAGAGAAAGACTATGGCTAAGGATCAAAGACAGGTGGACGCCATCACCGCCCGTGATGTGGACTTCACCCAATGGTTTACCGACGTATGCAAAAAGGCGGAGCTCATCGACTATTCCAGCGTGAAGGGCATGTTCATCTACCGCCCCTACGGCTACGCCATCTGGGAGAACATGCAGAAGGAGCTGGACCGGCAGTTCAAGGCCACGGGCCACGAGAACGTTGCCATGCCTATGCTCATTCCCGAGAGCCTGCTGCAAAAGGAGAAGGACCACGTGGAGGGCTTCGCCCCCGAGTGCGCCTGGGTCACCTATGGCGGCAGCGAGAAGCTGGAGGAGCGCTACTGCATCCGCCCCACCAGCGAGACCCTGTTCTGCGAGCACTATAAGAACATCATCCACTCCCACCGGGACCTGCCCAAGCTGTACAACCAGTGGTGCAGCGTCCTGCGCTGGGAGAAGACCAGCCGTCCCTTCCTGCGCCACCGGGAGTTCCTGTGGCAGGAGGGCCACACCATGCACGCCACCGCTCAGGAGGCCGTTGAGGAGACCGTGCGGATGCTGAACGTCTACGCGGACTTCTGCGAGAATTACCTCGCCATGCCCGTGACCCGAGGCCGGAAGACCGACAAGGAGAAGTTCTCCGGAGCCGAAGATACCTACTGCGTGGAGTGTATGATGCACGACCGCAAGGCCCTTCAGGCGGGCACCAGCCACTACTTCGGCAACGGTTTCGCCAAAGCTTTTGACATCACCTTCACCGGCGCGGACAACCAGCTCCACCACCCCCATCAGACCAGCTGGGGCGTCAGCACCCGTCTCATCGGCGGCATCATCATGACCCACGGCGATGACAACGGTCTGGTGCTGCCCCCTCGGGTGGCGCCCATCCAGGTGGTGGTCCTGCCCATCGCACAGCACAAGCCCGGCGTCATCGAAGCCGCCCAGGGCCTGAAGGACCGTCTGGAAAAGGCAGGCATCCGCGTAAAGCTGGACGACAGCGACAAGGCTCCCGGCTGGAAGTTCGCGGAGTATGAGATGCGGGGCGTGCCTCTCCGTGTGGAGATCGGCCCCAAGGACATGGAGAAGGAACAGTGCTGCATCGCCCGCCGGGATACCGGCGAGAAGGCATTTGTTCCCCTTGCGGAGCTGGAGAGTACCGTGGCAAAGCTCCTGGACGAGATCCACGACAACATGTTCGCTATGGCGAAAAAGAATCTGGAGGACAACACCTTCTTCGCGGACACCTGGGAAGAGGTCAAGGCGCTGGTGGAGAAGAACAGCGGCGGCTTCGTCCATACCAAGTGGTGCGGCTCTCTGGACTGCGAGCTTGCCATGAAGGAGAAGGCAGGCGTCACCTCCCGCTGTATGCCTCTGGACCAGTCCGGGACCGCCGGTAAGTGCCCGGTGTGCGGCAAGGAGTGTACCACAGACATCATCTGGGGCGTAGCGTATTAAGAACCAAGGGCGGGCCGTAAGGCCCGCCCTTTTGCTGTCAATATTTCCGAATCTCTAATGATTCGTCATCCTCCCCTTTTTCGATGGAGCGAATCACCATGTCGTACTGCACGTCGTCACTGACCTTCACATGGACCCGGTCCCCCGCCTTCCGGCCCAGGATGGCTTTCCCAACGGGGGATTCCTTGCTGATGAGCCCCTTCCCAGCGTCAGAGCGGAGGGTGGTGACGATGCGCAGGGTCATCTCCCGCCCCAGCTTCTCATGGAAGGCGACCACCATATCAAACAGTCCCACCGTGTCCTCTCCGGAGTCCGTGGAGATCACCTTGGCGGTGCTGACCATCCTTTGCAGATAGCGGATACGGCTGTCGTTGCGGTTTTTCTCCTGCTTGGCACATTTGTACTCAAAGTTTTCGCTCAGGTCTCCGAAGGCCCGGGCGGTCTGGACGTCTTCGATCAACTTGGGCCGCAGCTCCCGGACCCGGTAGTCGATCTCTTCCTTCATCTTTTTGATATCGACCTCGGTCAATTCATCATACATAGGGATACCTCTTTTCTCCTAGTTGGTTGCTCTATTATAGCACAACGGAGAGGAAATAGCCAGCCGTTTCTTCGCGGCGCACCCCAGACTATAAGGTTCATATTCCAACGGAACATCCAGCAAATCAGCACCCCGGGGAGTTCCGCTCCTCCGCCGGAGGCGGCAAAGCAGAAACCGCGGCGCACAGCGCCGCGGCTCCTAAGCCTTTTTATTTGGAGAAAATGATCTTCTCGCTGTTGAACATCCGCGCCAGAACAACTACTCCAACCAGCGTCACCACAACATTCACCCCAACGGTAGCCGCCACGCCCAGCGGCAGCACGGAGAAGGAAAACACTCCCACCATACACTGCACGCTGTTATACAGCGGGATGCAGTATTCCGCCAGTTCCTGAGACGCGCCGCCGCCGAACATGCCAACGATCCCCAGTCCCATGACCACCAGCATCACGGGCATCACATAAGTCTGCGCCTCCTTGATGGTCTTGGCAAAAGCGGAAAGGATAGAGATCACCGTTACCAGCACCAGCACCGTGGAGAAAATGACCGCCGCCAGCAGCAGATAGTCCTGAACGCTGTAAATATCCGCACTAACCTCGTCCGACATGCCGCCCATCATCTTGGGCAGCGACAACACGGTACCTACCGTGCTGGATACAGCAGAGATCATGGAAATCAGCGCCAGCGCCAGAATTTTCCCCAGCGCCACGTCGCTGCGGCGGATCGGCGTGATGAGCATGGTGGCGATGGTGCCCCGCTCCTTCTCACCGGCGATGGACTCCGGGGCCACCGCTGCGCAGCCGGAATACAGGAAGACCATCAGCAGCATGGGCATCATCATAGCGAAGAAGCTCCCGGTGGTATCCTCCGCCGTGGCCAGATCGTACCCCTCTCCCCCGGCGTTGACGTCAAACTTGTTGACCATCCGCCCCTCGTAGGCATCCAGCAGCCCTACCACCGTCTGATAGGCAAAGGTGGAATTGGTGGAAGCGGAGTTATAATAGATCTCCACATTGGGAGCCACCGCACCGGAGGACACTTCGTAAGCCGCGACACCGGCGTCAAATCCCTCCGGGAATACCAGCAGAAGGTCCAGCTCCTGAGCGGTCACCGCCGCCCGGGCCGCCGCCTCGTCCGTACCGGCAGTCATGGCAAATCCCGTCTCCGGCAGCAGCGTCTCCATAGATCCTGGCAGATTCACCGCCTGCAAAGTGGGCGTATAATCCTCGTCCACGCCAAAGGCGTCGCCCATGGCGGTCCCCATAAAGCTGTACATGATGTAGAGCAGAACACCAGGCATCAGGATGCTGACCACCATCCGCCTGTCGCCGAAAAAGCGGGCCAGCTCCTTTTTCATAATGGTAATGATACCGTTTCTCATTCTCCGTCACCTGCCGTTTCCTTGTAGATCTCGAAAAACCGGTCCTCCAGATTTTTGCCGCCGCAGACCCGTTCCAGTGTGTCGCAGACGGTCATCCGTCCATTGACGATGACCCCCACCCGGTCGCACAGCTTCTCAATGAGGCTGAAAATGTGGGTGGAGACGATGATGGTCTTCCCCTCTCCCCGCAATTCCTGCAGGAAGTCCGTCACCACCTTGGCCGTCAGCACGTCCAGCCCGTTGGTGGGCTCGTCAAAGATGATGATGTCCGGATCGTGGACGATGGACACCACCAGAGACACCTTTTGCTTCATGCCCGTGGACAGATTCGCCACCTTCACCTCCGCGAACCGGTCGATGCCGAAGCGCTCGAACAGCATCTTTTTCCGCCGGTCCCGCACCTCCGGGTCCACCTTGTGCAGACCCGCGAAGAAGTCGAATAAGTAGTTGGGGGTAAAGCAATCCTCCAGCTTCAGCTCGCTGGTGAGAAACCCGATCCGGCTGCGCACCTGGTCCGGCTGCCGGACCACGCTGACGCCGTCCACGACGGCGTCCCCGCTGTCGGGGCGGATCAGGGTCGCCAACAGGCGCAGGGTCGTGGTCTTCCCCGCCCCGTTGGGACCCAGCAGGCCGAAAATTTCTCCCTCATACGCACTGAAGCTGAGGTTATCCACCGCCACCCGCACCTTTTCCTTGGTCCGTTCCAGCTTCTGCTGCTTGGCGGACAGCCGGAAGGTCTTGGTGAGGCCCTGTACTTGCAAAATCTCGCGCATAGCTCCTCCTTTTCAAGCCGCAGGCCTGCGGCCTGTTTTTCTCTATATCTCTCCTGATATATCGCCTAACGACATGTTCTAATATATCACCAATCGATAGGTTTGTCAAGAGGGTCTTGAAATTTCTCGACAGACAAAGTATAACAGCGGCAAAACAAAAAGTCAACTCAAAAGGGGTAATCATTCTGCATAAAAACGGGTAGGCTCAAATTATCTCTTTTGGGTTAGGATGTGAAAAAATGAACGATACCCATACCGTTGTACGCGCCCGTATCCTGGAACTGTGCGCCCAGAGGGAGATCACGGTCAACCGGCTGGCTACCCTCAGCGGCGTGACCCAGTCCACGCTGAACAACATCGTCAGCGGCCGCAACAACAGCACCACCGTCTCCACCATCAAGAAACTGTGCGACGGACTGGACATCTCCCTGCGGGCATTTTTTGACACGCCCGCCTTCGACGAGCTGGAGCAGGAACTCAAATAAGGAGGCGCGCCGGGATCACTTCCGGCGCGCCTCCGATTTTATTTCCCTTCCTGGGGCTCCCGCTTTTCCAAGCGCCAGCGGGCATCCTTGATGGTGAGGACCCGCTGCTTCTTCTTGCTGCTGGCCATCCGCTCCTTGACGGCGCGGCCCGTAGGCGTGGCGGCCAGACCGCCCAGAGCGGTCTCCCGCAGCTCCATGGGCAGGCGGCGGCCCACCTCCCCCATGGCGTCGATGACCTCGTCCGCCGGGATGCGGCTCTCAATGCCCGCCAGGGCCATATCGGCGGCGGCCACGGCGTTCACCGCGCCCACCACGTTCCGCTTGATGCAGGGCACCTCCACCAGACCCGCCACCGGGTCGCAGGCCAGGCCCATCAGGTTCTTCAGGGCCATCGCCACCGCATGGCAGATCTGGCTCTCCGAGCCGCCCCGGAGATGGACCAGAGCCGCCGCCGCCATGGCGGAGGCGCTTCCGATCTCCGCCTGACAGCCGCCCGCCGCGCCGGAGATGCAGGCCCGGTAGGCGATCACCGCCCCCACGCCGCTGGCGGTAAACATGGCCTCCAGCATCTTCTCCTCCAGCAGGTTCTCCCGCCAGTAGAGGGGGATCAGCACCGCCGGCAGCACCCCGCAGGCCCCCGCCGTGGGCGCGGCCACCACACGGCGCATACAGGCGTTGCTCTCCCCCATGGCCAGGGCCTCGGCGATGACCTGGGCCATGAACTCGCCGCCGATGGGAGCCTTGGCGGCGTAATCGTGCATCAGCTTGCCCTGTCCGCCGGACAGGCCGCTGAGACTGCGCCGCTCTCCGGTGTATACCTCGCTGGCTTCCTTCATGGTGTGCCAGTTCAGGGCCATCTTGTCCAGGGACTCCCCGCGGGAGACACCCCGGTTCTCCATATCCGTCTCCAGGATGATCTCCCAGAACCGCTTTCCCTCCCGCCGGGCGGCGGCCACAATCTCCTGCATGGAATCCAGGTTCATGGTCAATCCTCCTTTACATAGTGGATGACCTGCAGGATACCCGGCTGCTTTTCAATAAGCTCCACAATATAGCCGGGCACCGGGTCGTCCGTTTCAATAATCATCATCACGTTGCCACCCTTTGCGCTGCGGTGCATACTCATGTTGGCCACGTTTACCCGCGCCAGGGACAGGGCGGTTGACACGTCGGACAGGTTGCTCTGGTTGTCGAGATTCTGAATAATCAGCGTGTGATAATCGCCGGAAAAGCTGACGTCCACCCCGTCCAGCTTATCCACCATGATCCGGCCGCCGCCAATGGAACTGGCCTGCATTTTCATCTTCCTGCCGGACTCTCCGGTGAGTACCAGCTTTACGCTGTTGGGGTGGGCGTCCCGCAGCTCGGTTTCCTCGAAGGAAAATTTCAGTTTCCGCCGTCCGGCGATCTCAAAGCTGTTGGGGATGTCCAGATCGTCGGTGGCCATCCCCAGCAGTCCGGCGATGAGGGCCTTGTCCGTCCCGTGGCCCACGCCGGTCTCGGCGAAGGAGCCGTGGAGATAAACCTCCGCCTTCACCGGCTTCTCTCCCAGCAGCGTCCGGGCCATGCGGCCGATGCGCACGGCCCCTGCGGTATGGGAACTGGAGGGACCCACCATGATGGGGCCCATGATGTCGAATACGTCGATCACGACCGTGTCTCCTTTCTCCTCCGTCTCTGTCCTCTCGCGATCCGCTCAGCGCCGGACCACCCGGCTGCACCCCACGGCCATGGAGCCCGCGCCGATATGGCAGGCCACGCTCAGGGACAGCCGGTCCATATGGATCTCATAGCCGGGGAACCGGGCCTCCAGCTCTCCCTTCCACTCCTGGGCCTCCTCATCGGTGCAGGTGTAGGCGGCGGCAAGATGAATCTCCTGACCGGCAAAGCGCTGGGCAATGTCCCGCTCCATGGCGTCCAGCATGATCTTTTTCGCACTCTTCCAGCCCCGCGCCTTGGCAAAAGCATCCAGCTTCGCCCCCTGGATGGTCAAAACCGGCTTGATGTTCAGCACAGTGCCGATAGCGGCTCCGGCGGCGGTGACCCGCCCACCCTTTTTCAGATATTTCAAGGTGTCCACCGTGATGTAAATGCTGGACTCCAGCCGCTCCCGGATCAGCACGTCCAGGATGGCCTGTCCGTCCATACCGCCCTTGGACATCTCCAGCGCGTCCAGGACGCTCTGCCGCTGGGTGATGGAGATGCGCTGGTTGTCCGCCACGAACACCCTGCCCCGGTAGTCGGAAGCCAGCATCAGCGCCGTCTCGCAGGAGGCGGACAGGCCGCTGGACATGGGGATATAGACCACCTGGTCATACTCCTCCAGCAGCTGGTCCCAGAGGTCGGTGACATCCCCCGGGGAGGGCTGGGAGGTGGAGATGTCCGCGTCCTCCGCCAGACGGCGGTAGAACGCCTCCTGGGTGAGGGTCACGTCCTCGAAAAACAGCTCCTCGTTGATGTAGAAGGGCATGGGCAGCACCCGGATGCCCAGCGCCTGGGCCTCCGCCTGGGTGATGCCGCTGTTGCTGTCGGTTGCGATGGCTACTTTTTTCATGAAAAAACTCCTCTTGACCGCAGTGGCGGTTTTTTTGATCAATTCCGGCACACCGGAGACGCGCTTCAGCGCGGCTCCAGCGCGGTGTGCAGTTTATCGGTGATGGCGCCCTGGAATAGGGGGGTGGAGTGCCCGTGGAGGGTCTCCAGTCCTCCGGCGGCCATGCGGGGGTCGATCTGCCCGCCCATGAAGAGGTCGATGTCCAGGATGAACTTCACCTCCGGGTCCTGGGGGGCGTTGGGAGCGTTCTGCTTGACCATGCCGGGACCGGCGTGGACCTTGGCCCGGCAGGTGCTGTCCAGGCCCATCTCCACATCCACGGAGCATTTCCGGGTGGTGGTCTCGTCCACGTCCTCCTCGGCCAGGACCCCCAGATAAGGCGCGGCGATCAGCTCCCGCCAGGGCTCCCCTTCCAGCTCCAGGGTCCGGCGGGAAAAGATATTCACATACCGCAGGCCGATGCGCTCAAAAAAGGCGGGCTGATAGATCTTGATGAACTGGGCCAGGGGCAGGTCGAAGCGCTGGCCGAAGCCCTCCCAGCCGGGATAGGCCACGGTGCTCAGGGAAATGAAACCCTGGGTCAGGTTCAGCTTCCAGTGCCCGTCGGCGGAGATGAAGCTGTGGTTCACCACCGGCCGGGGGGCCTCCGCCCGCGCGCCGGGGGCGGAGGGAGGGGCCGGGGGCTGCTCCTGCTTGACGGCGTACCGGGGGAACATGCCCCGGACCGCCTCCTGGAAGTCTACGGGCTCCCGGGAGCCGATGGACAAAATGGCGGGAAACCGGAGCTGGCAGATGACTTCGGCCAGCTGGGGCTTATCATAATGGACGCGGGGATGGTCGGAATAGAGCATGGGACATCCTCCTCACAGACGTTTTTCCCTATTGTATCCCGTAGAGAAGAAAAAGTCAAACAAAATTGCCCTCCAGTCCTTTGACTGGAGGGCAATTTTCGCAGCGTGCTTCCGCTGAGGGCCTGTATTCATAGACGGGGATGCCGGATGGGCAGGGGATCTTGCCTGCCTGCAGGGCAAAAAATATCCGGAATACTTGACGTATTTCAATATTTTTTTACGCGGCAGGGCGGTAAAAGACCCGGCCGGACGGCGTTCATCACCTATGAACGCAGGTCCTTACTTATAGAACCGGTGACAGCCGATGGTCATATGATAGGTACGGTTGGCACGCACCCACTTTCCCTGGGACAGGGCGGGGTTGAAAAAGTAGAGGCTCTCCCCCGCCGCGTCCACGCCGGCCATCACCAGGCGGGCCGCCAGGACGCTCTGCTCCGTGGGCTCATCGTAGATGGTCCGGTTGGAGACCGGCTCGAACTGGACGCCGTTCTTCTTGTCGAAGACCACGCCCTTTACCGTGTCGGGGAACTCGTCCGAGGCCACGCGGTTGCAGATCACATTGCCGACGGCGATCTGGCCCGCAAGGCTCTCCCCTCGGCTCTCGGCGCTGATGATCCGGCTGAGCCAATAAAAGTCCTCCTCCGTCCAGCTCTGCTCCGTCCCGTCACGCACCGTCACGGGGCTGTCCCAATCCACGAAATCCACCTCCGCGCCCAGCAGGTTGGCCACGCTGCGCAGAGGCACGTATGTACGCTCCGTCCGCAGCAGGGTCCCGCTGCTCATCCCGTAGAGATATCCGTCGGCCAGCACGTAATCGCGCCGGACGGGCACGTCCAGGGTGAACAGGTCCGTCTGCGCCGAGGCGGTGCGGGCATCGTGGTCCCACTGGGTCTCCCATCCGCCCAAATGCTCCAGGAAGGGCGTGAGCTGGACGTAGGTCACGCCCTCCTCCACGAAGGCCGGGACCGGCCTGCCCTCCACCGTTACCGTAATGTCCGCCGCCTGGGCCGTGGAACCCAGCAGCAGGCCCGCCAGAAGCAGGCCCAGTATTCGCTTTCCTTTCATGCCGCAGCTTGCTCCTTTCTTCTTGAATGTTCTGACGGCATCATACTCTCTCAGCGGCGGAGCCGCCGGGCCGTATTCTGCGGCCCGATAAAAGAACCTCTTTCTTTTATTGAAGATCAGTATAAAAAACGGGGGCCGTCCTCCCCTACGACAGTATACCGGAGAGTTCCCCCCGGGACAAGGCGTAAATCCTGGTAATTTTCCCCCGGAGGAAGGAAATCTCCAGCAACTTTTTCCAAAACCCTTGAAAAATCGGGCAATCCATGGTATTCTGACGCTACATGCTGAAGAAGAGAGGTGCGCATTTATGATCTACACCATCACGACCAACCCCTCCCTGGACTATACGGTGGAGGCGGAGCTGCTCCCTGGACAGATCAACCGCGCCGAGAGCGAGGCCATCTATCCCGGCGGCAAGGGGATCAATGTCTCCCTCTTCCTCCAGCGCCTTGGTGAGGAGACCCGCGCCCTGGGGTTCGCCGCAGGACGCATCGGCCAGACCATCCGGGACCTGCTGGACGATCTGGGCTGTCCCCACACGCTGCTGGAGCTGGGCGGCGGCGGACAGAGCCGCATCAACGTAAAAATCTGTGGCTCCACGGAGACGGCGGTCAACGGACGGGGGCCGGATCTGGGCGCAAAGGATCTGGTGCGCCTGCTGGAACTGCTGCAGGACGTGCGGCGGGAGGACGCGGTGGTGATCTCCGGCTGGGCCCAGAATATCTCCTTTTACGTCTCCATCCTGCAGCAGCTGGAGGACACCGGCTGCATGACGGTGCTGGACTGCAGCGGCGAGGCCCTGTGGCAGTGCCTGGGGTGTCATCCTTTCCTCATCAAGCCTAATCTGACAGAGCTGGGCGCCCTGTTCGGCGTGGAGGACCTGGAATATGCCGAGAGCGTGGAGCTGGCCCATCAGCTCCAGCTGGAGGGAGCCCGCAACGTGATGGTCTCCATGGGGAACGAGGGCGCGTTCCTGCTGACCGAGAGCCGGGAGCTGTATGTCGCCGCCGCCTGTCCGGGCCAGACGGTCAGTACAGTGGGCGCGGGGGATTCTCTGGTGGCCGGGTTCCTGACGGGACTGCGGCAGACCGGCGATTTCGGCAAGGCCCTGCAAATGGGCGTGGCCGCGGGATGCGCCACGGCCTTCAGCGGATGGCTGGGGACCAAGGAGCTGACCATGGAGCTGCTGGGGCAGATCAATGTGGAGAAGCGCCTGCTGTAAAAGGGGCGCAAAGCGGCGCGCCGTTCCAGATCAGGAACGGCGCGCCGCTTTCTCTGTCTCATGACCGCCTTTTCATCGCCAGCCGGACCGTTATGAACACGAACACCGGCAGCGTTATCAGAAGCACGACGCCCAGGGTACGCACCACCGCGTCCGGCGCGCCGGCCCACAGCAGACGGGTCAGGCCCATCAGCACCGCTGCCGCGGCCAGGACGGTCAGGCAGACCGCCCAGATATGTTTTTCCTTCATCGTATCGTACTTCCTCCTCCCTACCGGCTCTGCCGTTCCAGCTCGCGTATTCGCCAGGAGCATTGCCAGACGGCACGCAGCATGACGGCGAGGATCACAATGTAGGTCCCCACAAGCCCTCTGGAAAATATATCCTCCGGATACTGGAACAGCAGGGCCCATGCGTTGAAGGAACACAGGAAAATCATCATAAAGGCCCAGAGGAACATCCGCCGTATCCGGCGGTACAGGGCTATTCTGGATTCCGCGTCGGTATAGACCTCGAAGGGGCCGTCCCCGGCCCGCTTGCGGAGGTACACCCACCGCCCCCAGCGCTGGAGGACCTCCACGCCCATCTCGTCCATGAAGATGACGTAGCCCTCGTAGTCCTCGGCCAGGAGCCCCTTCCCCGGCAGGAGGTCGATTTGGTAGATGTACTCCCCCGGCTGGCAGGGGACGAAGGTGACCACCCCCAGCCAGAACTTGGTCATGGCCCAGCCCTGCCGGGCGTATTCGTTGAGCCAGTCCTGTTCCTCATCCTTGTCATAGGTAAACTTCCAGCGGATCATGTCTCATCCTCCATTTTCTCCCCGTTGCGCACCAACTCCCGCAGACGGGCCATTTCGGCGTCGAAAGCCGACCGCCCGGCGGGGGTGATGACATACTCCTTCTTCTTCCGGGATCCCAGCTCCGCACTGTAGAGGACGATCCACCCCCGCTCCAGCAGGGTGTTGATGGCCCCGTACAGGGTCCCGGGCCCTAGGGTGACCCGTCCGCCGGTCATCTCCTCCACCTCCAGGATGATGCCATAGCCGTGGACCGGCCTGCGGACCGCCAGCAGGATGTAGAAGAGGGCTTCGGTCAGCGGTTGATTCTTATTCTCCACGGCGCTTCCACTTTCTCAGTCTCCGCCAGCCCTCCCCGGGCAGCAGGCCCAAAAGCAGGAGCACCATCCCCAGCCCCAGAAGCAGGCCCAGCAGAAAGTCCGGAAAGACGGGCAGAAGATCGTTGAGCGCCAGATATACCGCGCCCAGCAGGCCCCCCGTCAGGGCAAATCGTCTCTGTGCCGCTGTTTTCATTCCCCACACTCCTATTAACCATGATATATCGTCTATCGATGGGTCAAATATATCACAGGCCGATAGGTTTGTCAAGCGGGGCGGCGAAAAAATCCGGGACGGATCGCTCCGCCCCGGACCGTGTTACTGCTCAGCACCCCTGATATAGGCATCAAACAGCTTTTTCAGTTCTTCCTGGGTATAGGTCTTGTCGGGATCTTCCTCAATGATGCGCATCAAGTCGTAGATCGTTGCCTTCTGGATCAAAACAACCTCTTTCTCTGTGGGCATAGCGTTGACCTCCTTTCACTTGATACGATCATTTTACCATAAATTCAGTTTGTTTACAATCCCTGCAGGGAAATTATATCTGTTTCAGCTCCAATGAATAACGCCTGCTTTTTCAATATTCGCTACAGAACGTCCATCCGGCGTCTCATACTCACTATTTGTGAAATGGATTTGGTCTACGGTGATATCATGGTCTGTTTCGTTGGAAAGAAACGCCCAGTACACACCGGCCTTGTCAAGCGTGATCTTTTCACGGACATGTTCGCCTTCGGTTTTTACCGTTTTTGTGAACTGGCCCAAATCGGTGATGCCCAGTGTGATCTCATCATCGCAGTAGATCGAAGCGACCAGGTATGAGGCGTCCTCCGCCGTTTTGATCTGAACGGGAAGGTACAAAGTCTCATGCGCGGGGATCACGGTATTCGGCTGCCCGAACATGCTGTTCTTGTCGCAGGAGAAAAATTGAGACACGTCCAGATTCTCCTTGGCAACGCTCAACCCGGTCAGCTTCCCGTCCTGGTCATACTGCGCGGTCACCGTCAGTCCTGTTTCCGCGTAGGGGTCCTCATAGCTGAACGCGCCGCCGTCGGGCTTCTGGTCCGCGAAGGAGCGCACAGGCTGGCCGTTGAGGGTCAGCGCCCCCATGCCGCTCTCCCGGGGATGATAGGTCAAGCCGTAGTCCGCGTACCGGGCAAAGATCTCCTCGAAGGTCTTCCCTCCCCTGCCGCTGCTCCCTTCGGCATAAACTGTCTGGGTGCCTGAGACAGGCTCCGCACCGTTCTGGTCCTGAATGGGAGAAACGTCATCGGCATAGGCTACCTGGGGTCCGGAAAATGTTGCTGCCTCGATCAGCTCCGGGTCAAATCCCGGGTCTCCCTTCGCCGCCACGCCGATGAGGTCTCCCATTGTGTCATAGGAACCGTCCGGGTTGTAGATGATGGAGCGCAGGGTGTGGACGTCTACCGTGCCCTCCTTGTTGGTGTAGACATACTGGACGGAGTACCCGTCGTTCCCTACCGGCGCGCCGTCCACGAAGTGACGGATCAGCTGGCCGTTGTAAGTCATCAGATTGGCATTGCCGCCGATACCGAAGGCCTTCAGTTCCTCCGCCAGGGCCGCCTCGTCCAGCTCCTTGGGCGCGGTGAGGGTGCCCTTGCCCTCTTCAAAGGTGGACGCAATCATATAGCCGTCAGACCCGAGGGCTACGTCCTCCACCTCCCTGCCGTTCTTGTCGATGATGGTCTTGGAGTGCAGGGCGCCGTTCTTGATGTCCTCCAGAATGCTCTCATACAGGGCGATGGTCTCGTCCACCTTCTTCTGGTCCCAGATGAACCAGCCGTCCGTGCCGTTGTAGCTCTGCTCGCCGATCATGCTTTGCAGGACCACCTTTTCCTCCTCCAGCCAGGCCTTGTAGTCCTCGTAGGTCCACCATTCCACCTGCCAGTCGTCGCCCCAGCTGCCATACTCGGCATGGTAGCGCTCCTCGGTCATCCAGGTCTTGCCGTCATCTGCGGAGTACAGCTTCTCGCCGTTCTCTCCGCCCTTGGACATGATGGACACGCCGTTGTCCTCCACAATTCCAAGATGGTCATAGACATAGCCGGTCTCCGGCGCGTTCTGATGCTGGTCCTCCCTGTCCTCCGGCGCGGCGGAGGCGAAAACGGTAGTGGTGACGCACATCACCACCAGCACCGCCACAAGAGCGGTGAACGAAATATGCTTGCGTTTCATGATTGCTTTGATCCTTTCCTCCAGCGCGTGACCGCTGAAATGACTGCCGGAGGGGCTCCAGCGGCCCCGCCGCTCCTCCAGTCCCAGCAGGGCCAGAGCGTACCGCTCCCGGTCCGCCCCGCCCCGCAGCACCGCCTCGTCGCAGGCCAGCTCGATGTCCCGGTTGGACAGGGCGTACATGACCCACACAAGGGGGTTGAACCAGTGGATGCACAGCACGGCGGCCAGAAAGACCTTCCGCAACGCGTCAAAACGCCGGATATGAGTGTGTTCATGGGCCAGGACGCAGGACAGAGTTTCCCTGTCCTCCCAGTCCATCCTCGCGGGCAGCAGGATCACGGGATACAATACGCCGTAGGTCAGCGGCGCGGCGATCCGGTCGCTGATCCGGGCCTGCACCGGACGGCGCAGGGGATGGTCCGCCAGCCAGTCCAGGATAAATCCATCCCGGCAGGGCAGCGAGGCGTTATAGACCCGGCGGCTGCGCAGGTGGCTCCAGAGGAATCCTCCAGCCAGCAGCAGGGCGACGCCCAGCCACAGCGCGCACAGGATCGTCCACCAGTCCGGGGACGCTGGGGCCTGGGTGGTCTCGATGCAGGAAGCGGAACCCTCCAGCAAGTACACCTGAGATATCCACTCCCTCTGCGGCACGATCCCGATATCCGTCACAACAGCATCCAGCGCCTGAACCTCCCGGAAAGCGGTGGTCTCCTCTGCCGGTCCCGGCATCCAGCGCCGGACGCTCACCGGCGAGGGCAGCGCCCCCAGCACCAGCAGACGGACCAGCACCAGATCCCACAACAGGCAGAAGGCCTTTCTGGGCGTCCGGTCCTGGAACCAGGCGCGGAGGGTCAGCACCGCAAGGATCATCACTCCGGCGGACAGGGACGCCTCCCCCGCCGCTTTCAGCACGTTCTCCATCATTTTAGTTCCTCCACCAGACGCCGCAGCCGGGCGATCTCCTCGCCGGAGAGGGCCCGGCCATCCAGCAGGGACGCCACCAGCCGGTCGGCGGAGCCGCCGTACATCCGGTCGATGAGCCCCCGGGTCTCCTGCTGCCGGACCTCCTCCCGGCTCACCAGGGCGCGGCACCGGAAGCCCGGATCCGTCCGCTCCACCAGGCCCTTCTCCACGCACTTTTTCAGTACGGTGTAGGTGGTGGTCTTGCTCCAGCCCACCAGCTCCGCGGCCCGGAGGGCCACGTCCTTGGCGGATGCTTCCCCGCCCTCCCAGAGGATCTCCAGGATCTTCAGCTCGCTGTCAAATATCTTGCATTCCATATCTGCCGCTCCTTTGCATGTATTCTATCGCGATAGAACATCGTTATTCTACTCCGATAGAACCGCTTTGTCAAGGGGGTTTACAAAAAATTAACAGGAGCCGTTTCAGACGGCTCCTGCGGGTTCACGTATTGACTTAGCCTGCCGCCTGCTCCGTCTTTTCGCGGCCCTTGCGGCGGGCCCCCTCCTGGAGCTTCCGCATGGTCTTGCGGTAGCGCTCGGCAATGGGTCCGGCCTCCTTGTAGATGGCCCCCTTGGCGGCCCACCCCCTGCCGTCCTTCTCGATGGTCAGCGCCAAGTACAGCCGCCGGTGCTCCAGGCACTTGCACCGCAGGACCTGCTCCGTGGGCGTGGTCCGCACCCAGCGGCCCGCCGACAGGGACTTACCGCAGATCGGACAAGCGGGGCGGGCGATCTCCCGATGGTTCTTGCAGCCCCAGCGGGTGTCGTAGCTGCCCAGATCCTGCTCCCACAGCGGGGGCACGCCCTTGTGCTTGGGCGGGCGGTGGAACATGGACATGTCCTCGAACCGGTCGAGCATGGTCTGATAGACCATGATGGTATAATAGGTGTCGTTCCAGGCGGAATGGAAGTCCAGGCCGGTCTCGATGCCCAGCTCCGTCACCGCCTTCTCCAGGGAGGGCTGGCAGCCCAGACTGCCCTCGATGAGCTTTTGATACATATATTGGAGATCGAAGTACTCGCACTTCCAGTCCTCGTCGAAGGAGAGCCGGTGGTAGGCGAAGTTGTCCAGCAGGACCTCCACATCGTTGTTCCCCCACTCCACGAACACGGGGCTGGGCCCGCACCAGTGGAGGAACGCCGGTCCCAGGTCCAGGAAACCGGGGGCGTCGGCCAGCAGGGCGCGCAGCTCCTCCCGCTCGTAGGGCAGGAGGCGGTAGGTGCGGCTCTCCAGCTTGCGGCTGGCCTTGGGATGGATGTAGCTGTGGAAGGAATCCAGCATGACGCCGGTATCCTGCTCCACCTTCATAGCGGCTATTTCGATGAGCTCATGGAAGGGAACCCTCTCCCCGGATTTGTTGCGGTAGAATGTGGTGTTCCACTCCAGATCCAGAAAAATCAACTCTGCCATAGCGGTCTTGCTCCGTTTGTTGTGATGTTGCGGCGGCTCCGCCGGCCTCCTGCCGCTCCATGAGCCCCGCCATGTCCTCCGGCACCGGGGCCTCCAGGGACAGGCGCTCCCCCGTCACCGGATGGACCAGGTCCAGCCGGGCGGCGTGGAGGGCGGGACGGGCGATCAGGGCCCGGTCCTCCGTCCCGTAGAGCCAGTCCCCCGCCAGGGGGCAGCCCAGAGCGGCCATATGGACCCGCAGCTGGTGGGTCCGCCCCGTGCGGGGCGTCAGCTCCACCAGGGAGAAGCCGTCCCGCCGCGCCAGGACCCGGTAGGCGGTCTCCGCCGCCTTGCCCGCAGGGTCTATCCGCCGCCGGATGGCGGATGCCGGGTCCCGCCCGATGGGCAGGTCGATCCGCCCCGCGTCCTCCGCCGGGCCGCCCGCGCAGACGGCCAGGTAGGTCCTCCGGAGGGCCCCGGTGTGGAGCCGCTCCCGCAGGAGGTTGTGGACGTAGGCGTTCTTCGCCGCCGCCATGACCCCGGTGGTCCCCCGGTCCAGCCGGTTGACCAGATGGAGGGACGCGCCCTCCCCCAGGTAGTACAGCAGTCCGGCGGCCAGGGTGGGCTCCCCGGGGACCAGGGAGGACGGGATGCAGGCCAGGGGCGCGGGTTTGTTCACCACCAGCAGGTATTCGTCCTCGAAAAGGACGTCCAGCGCCATGGGGGCGGGCTCCACATGGGCGGCCCGCTCCGCCGCGTCCAGGTCCACCGCCAGGCGGTCCCCCTCCCGGAGGACGGCGCTGGTGAAGACCCGGGTCCCGTTGACGGTGAGGCCGGTCTCGGTCCGCTTCAACCGGCCCATGAGTCCGGCGGACACACCCAGCTCCCCCCGCAGCAGGCTCTTCACCGTCCGCCCCGCCTGCTCCCGGGTCACTACAAGCTCCAGTCCCGCCATACGCGCCTCCCGTCTCCTCGTTACGGCAGTAGTATACAATATCCGCTTTTGATTTTCAATAGGGATTCTGTTGGAAAATAGGGAAAAGAGTCGAATCCCGTCGGCTTCTCAGGGCTCCGGAACAAAAAACGGGGAGGGCAACCAAGCCCTCCCCGTGATCTGTCTGTCTTTTCCCGAAAAACCCGCAATTTATCCCTTGACAAGTCTGGCGGGAAATGGTAAACTAAAGTGCTATGTCATAAAAGCCAGGTGGAGCCACTCCACCGACTATGGACAGTATAGCAGTTTCTCACGAAAAACGCAAGAGTCATTTGCACCAAAATTATCAACTTACCCGTGTGTATCAAAAATGCCGCGGAGATCAGGCGTCCCTCCCCTTCCGGCGGGGGCGCGGAAAGGCAGATGAGAGTTACAAGATGGCCAAGGACAAGTACTACGGCAAAACGCTGCGGAAGAACTTCGCCCGGCATGAGGAGATCATGCCCATGCCCAACCTGCTGGAGATCCAGAAGGACTCCTACCAGTGGTTCCTGGACACCGGACTGCAGGCGGTGTTCGCCGACGTGGGCGTCATCAGCGACTACGCCGACACCCTGGAGCTGAGCTTCATCGACTACAGTATGGACGAGCCGCCCAAGTATGACGTGGAGGAGTGCAAGGCCCGGGACGTGAACTACGCCGCGCCCCTGAAGGTCCGGGTGCGCCTGCGCAACAAGAAGACGGATGTCATCAAGGAGCAGGAGATCTTCATGGGAGACTTCCCCCTGATGACCAAGTCCGGCACCTTCATCGTCAACGGCGCGGAACGGGTGGTGGTCTCCCAGATCGTCCGTTCCCCCGGCATCTACTACGGCAAGGAGACCGACATCAAGACCGACCTGCCCATCCTCAGCGCCCAGCTGATCCCCTACCGGGGCGCCTGGCTGGAATATGAGACCGATGCCAACGAGCTGTTCTGGGTCCGTATCGACAAAAACCGCAAGCTGCCCATCACCTGCCTCATCCGCGCCCTGGGCCTCCGGGAGGACGGGGACATCCTGGATACCTTCGGCGGCGACCCCACCATCCGGGCCACCCTGGAGAAGGACTCCTGCAAGAGCTATGAGGACGCCCTGCTGGAGATCTACCGCAAGCTGCGCCCCGGCGAGCCCCCCACGGTGGACTCCGCCGAGAACCTGATCAACGGCCTCTTCTTCGACCCCCGGCGGTACGACCTGAGCACCGTGGGCCGCTATAAGTTCAACAAGAAGCTGGCGCTGTGGGCCCGGGCCGGCGAGCGCACCCTGGCGGACCCCGTGGTCCATCCCGTTACCGGCGAGCTGCTCTATGAGCCGGGCCATGTGCTCTCCCGCGCCGAGCTGCGGGAGCTGGACGCCATCGGCGTCAACGAGGTCACGGTGGACGTGGACGGACAGCCCCTGCGGATCTTCTCCAACCACATGTGCGATCTGAGCCGCTACGTGGACTTCGACCCGGAGAAGGAGTGCGGCATCAAGGAGCGGGTGCGCTTCACCGTCCTCCAGGAGCTGCTGGAGCAGTACGAGGGCGACGAGCTGAAGCAGGCCATCCGCAGCCACGTGGACGACCTGGTGCCCAAGCACGTCATCGTGGACGACATCTTCGCCTCCATCAACTATATGAACGCCCTGGCCAAGGGTCTGGCCGCCAAGGACGACATCGACCATCTGGGCAACCGCCGGCTGCGGTGCGTGGGCGAGCTGCTGCAAAACCAGTTCCGCATCGGCTTCTCCCGCATGGAGCGGGTCATCCGGGAGCGCATGACCATCCAGGATCTGGACATCGTCACCCCCCAGAGCCTCATCAACATCCGCCCCGTCACCGCCGCCATCAAGGAGTTCTTCGGCTCCTCCCCCCTGAGCCAGTTCATGGACCAGACCAACCCCCTGGCGGAGCTGACCCACAAGCGCCGCCTCTCCGCCCTGGGCCCCGGCGGCCTCTCCAGAGAGCGGGCCAGCATGGACGTCCGTGACGTCCACTACAGCCACTACGGCCGCATGTGCCCCATCGAGACCCCCGAAGGTCCCAACATCGGCCTGATCAACTATCTGTCCACCTACGCCCGGATCAACGAGTACGGCTTCATCGAGGCCCCCTTCCGGAAGGTGGACCACGCCACGGCCCGTGTCACCGACGAGGTGGTCTATATGACCGCCGACGTGGAGGACCAGTATATCGTAGCTCAGGCGGCGGAGCCCACCGATGAGAACGGGCATTTCATCAACGAGCGCATCACCTGCCGCCACCGGGACGAGATCATCGGCGTGGAGAAAGAAAAGGTGGACTTCGTGGACATCAGCCCCCGTATGATGGTGTCCATCGCTTCCGCCATGATCCCCTTCCTGCCCAACGACGACGCCAACCGCGCCCTCATGGGCGCCAACATGCAGCGTCAGGCCGTGCCCCTCCTTCGTCCCGAGGCCCCCGTCATCGGCACCGGTATGGAGCACAAGATCTGCATGGACTCCGAGATCGTGGTCCTGGCGGAGGGCGACGGCGAGGTCACCAAGGTAGACGCTACCTCCATCTCCGTCAAGTACGACACCGGCGTCACCAAGGACTACAAGCTGGTGAAGTACCTGCGCTCCAACCACACCACCTGCATCAACCAGCGCCCCATCGTCAACGTGGGAGAGCAGGTCCACGGCGCGGACCCGGCCAACGGCATCTCCCCCTCCGTCCTGGCCGACGGCCCCGCCACCGAGCAGGGCGAGATCGCCCTGGGCCGGAACATCCTGGTGGGCTTCATGACCTGGGAGGGCTACAACTACGAGGACGCCGTCCTCCTTAACGAGCGTATGGTCCGGGAGGACGTGTATACCTCCATCCATATCGAAGAATACGAGATCGACTCCCGGGATACCAAGCTGGGACCCGAGGAGATCACCCGAGACATCCCCAACGTGGGCGAGGACGCCCTGAAGGATCTGGACGAGCGGGGCATCATCCGCATCGGCGCGGAGGTCCGCTCCGGTGATATCCTGGTGGGCAAGGTCACACCCAAGGGCGAGACCGACCTCACCGCCGAGGAGCGCCTGCTGCGCGCCATTTTCGGTGAGAAGGCCCGGGAGGTCCGTGACACCTCCCTGAAGGTGCCCCACGGCGAGAGCGGCATCATTGTGGACGCCAAGGTGTTCACCCGGGAGGCCGGCGACGAGCTGGGGCCCGGCGTCAATCAGGTGGTCCGTGTCTATATCGCCCAGAAGCGGAAGGTCTCCGTGGGCGACAAGATGGCAGGCCGCCACGGCAACAAGGGCGTCGTCTCCCGGATCCTGCCCCAGGAGGATATGCCCTTCCTCCCCGACGGCACCCCCCTGGACATCGTGCTGAACCCCCTGGGCGTACCCTCCCGTATGAACATCGGACAGGTGCTGGAGGTCCATCTGGGCTATGCCGCCAAGACCCTCGGCTGGAAGGTGGCCACCCCCATCTTCGACGGGGCCAACGAGCAGGATATCGCCGACACCCTTCAGCTGGCCGGTCTGGACCCGGAGGGCAAGAGCTGGCTCTACGATGGGCGTACCGGCGAGCGGTTCGACAACAAGGTCACCGTGGGCTACGTCTACTTCATGAAGCTCCACCACCTGGTGGACGATAAGATCCACGCGCGCTCCACGGGCCCCTACTCCCTGGTGACCCAGCAGCCCCTGGGCGGCAAGGCCCAGTTCGGCGGCCAGCGCTTCGGCGAGATGGAAGTCTGGGCCCTGGAGGCCTATGGCGCGTCCTACACCCTGCAGGAGATCCTGACCGTCAAGTCCGACGACGTGACGGGCCGTGTCCACACCTACGAGTCCATCGTCAAGGGCCACAACGTGCCCAAGCCCGGCGTGCCCGAGTCCTTCAAGGTCCTGGTCAAGGAGCTCCAGGCCCTGTGCCTGGACATCCAGGTCCTGGATAAGGACGGAAACGTCATCGAGCTGAAGGACGACGATGATGAGATGACCACCTTCAATCTCTCCCGGATGGATCAGGACGACCGGGAGGAGTATGTGGCCGACGACGCCGCCTTTGAGGAGTCCGGCTTCGGCATCGAGGACATCGATGAAGACGAGTTCGAAGCCGGTGACGGCGAAGAAGACGAAGAAGATTTTTGACCGGGAGGAGCGGGATAAATGAGTTATGTGGAATTTGACGCCATCAAGATCGGCGTCGCCTCTCCGGAGATGATCCGCGAGTGGTCCTACGGCGAGGTCAAGAAGCCGGAGACCATCAACTACCGCACCCTGAAGCCCGAGCGGGACGGGCTCTACTGCGAGCGCATTTTCGGGCCCACCAAGGACTGGGAGTGCCACTGCGGGAAATATAAGAAGATCCGCTACAAGGGAAAGATCTGCGACCGCTGCGGCGTGGAGGTCACCAAGAGCAAGGTCCGCCGGGAGCGGATGGGCCACATCGACCTGGCCACCCCCGTCAGCCACATCTGGTACTTCAAGGGCATCCCCTCCCGGATGGGCCTGTTGCTGGACATCAGCCCCAGGATCCTGGAGAAGGTGCTGTACTTCGCCAACTATATCGTCACCGACCCCGGCGAATCCCCCCTGATCAAGAACCAGATCCTCACCGAGAAGGAATACCGCGACATGCGGGAGAAGTACGAGGACGACTTCCAGGCCGGCATGGGCGCGGAGGCGGTGAAGCAGCTCCTCCAGGACATCGATCTGGAGCAGCTGAGCGAACAGCTCCACGCCGAGCTGAAAAACGCCTCCGGCCAGAAGAAGGGCCGCATCGTCAAGCGCCTGGAGGTGGTGGACGCCTTCCGGATCTCCGGCAACAAGCCGGAGTGGATGATCATCGACGTGCTGCCCGTCATTCCCCCGGAAATCCGCCCCATGGTCCAGCTGGACGGCGGACGCTTCGCCACCAGCGACCTCAACGACCTGTACCGCAGGGTCATCAACCGCAACAACCGCCTCAAGCGGCTCATCCAGCTCAAGGCGCCGGACATCATCGTGCGCAACGAGAAGCGGATGCTCCAGGAGGCCGTGGACGCCCTCATCGACAACGGCCGCCGCGGCCGGGCCGTCACCGGCGCCAACAACCGTGCCCTCAAGTCCCTCTCCGACATGCTCAAGGGCAAGCAGGGCCGCTTCCGCCAGAACCTGCTGGGCAAGCGGGTGGACTACTCCGGACGTTCCGTCATCGTGGTAGGCCCCGAGCTGAAGATCTATCAGTGCGGCCTGCCCAAGGAGATGGCTCTGGAGCTGTTCCGTCCCTTCATCATGAAGAAGCTGGTGGAGGACGGGGCCGCCAATAACATCAAGTCCGCCAAGAAGATGGTGGACAAGGGCAAGGCGGAGGTCTGGGACGCCCTGGACGTGGTCATCAAGGACCACCCCGTCATGCTCAACCGCGCCCCCACCCTTCACCGTCTGGGCATCCAGGCCTTCGAGCCGGTGCTGGTGGAGGGCCGGGCCATCAAGCTCCACCCCCTGACCTGTACCGCCTTCAACGCGGACTTCGACGGCGACCAGATGGCCGTCCACGTGCCCCTGTCCGCCGAGGCCCAGGCCGAGGCACGACTGCTGATGCTCTCCGCCAACAACCTCCTGCGTCCCCAGGACGGCGGCCCCGTCACCGTCCCCTCTCAGGACATGGTGCTGGGTTCCTACTACCTGACCTACGTCAACGACAAGGAGCCCGGCGCGCACAAGGTCTTCGTCAACGAGGACGAGGTCATGCTGGCCTATGACGACCGCGTAGTGGGCATCCACGCCCCCATCAAGGTCCGCCGGAGCTTCGAGTACAAGGGCGTGCGCTATCAGAAGCTGGTGGAGATCACCCCGGGCCGGATCATCTTCAACCAGAACATCCCTCAGGACCTGGGCTTCGTGGACCGGGAAGATGCGGAGCACGTGTGCGACTACGAGATCAACATGACCTGCGGCAAGAAGGAGCTGGGGAAGATCGTGGACCGGACCATCCGCTCCCACGGCTTCACCGTGGCCAGCGAGGTGCTGGACAATATCAAGTCCACAGGCTACAAATACTCCACCCGGGGCGCGATCACCATCTCCATCTACGACATGTCCGTCCCCCAGAAGAAGTACGAGCTGATCCACGAGACGGAGAAGCGGGTGGTGGACATCGAAAATGAGTACAAAATGGGCTTCATGACCAACGACGAGCGCTACCGTGCCGTGGTCAGCGAGTGGGAAAAGACCACCGAAGACGTGACCGACGCCCTGCAGCACAACCTGGATGAGCTGAACCCCATCTATATGATGGCTACCTCCGGCGCCCGCGGTTCCATGAAGCAGATCCGCCAGCTGGCGGGTATGCGCGGCCTGATGGCCAACACCGCCGGACGGACCATCGAGATCCCCATCAAGTCCAACTTCCGCGAGGGCCTGAGTGTGCTGGAGTACTTCATCTCCTCCCGAGGCGCCCGGAAGGGCATGGCGGATACCGCCCTGCGTACCGCGGACTCCGGATACCTGACCCGCCGTCTGGTAGACGTCTCCCAGGAGGTCATCATCCGCGAGGAGGACTGCGGCGTTGGCGAGGGCATCTGGGTGGAGGAGATCAGCGAGAACGGCCAGGTCATCGAGAAGTTCGCCGAGCGCCTCCGGGGCCGCTTCCCGGTGAACGACATCGTGGACCCCGCCACCGGAGAGGTCCTCTGCCCTGCCGACCGGATGCTGGACGAGGAAGATGCCAAGATGCTGGAGAAACGGGGCATCACCCGCGTCGAGATCCGCACGGTGCTGACCTGCCGGGCCAAGAGCGGCGTGTGCGCCAAGTGCTACGGCATGAACCTGGCCTCCGGCAAGCCCGTGGGCACCGGCGAGGCCGTTGGCATCATCGCCGCCCAGTCCATCGGCGAGCCGGGCACCCAGCTGACCATGCGTACCTTCCACACCGGCGGCGTGGCCGGCGGCGACATCACCCAGGGTCTTCCCCGTGTCGAAGAACTCTTCGAGGCCCGGAAGCCCAAGAAGATGGCTACCCTGGTGGAGATCGCCGGACGGCTGCGGTTCGAGGAGAGCCACAAGGGCTCCCTGCTGAACATCCATGTGGTGGCCAACGACGGCGAGACCAAGATGTACTCCGTGCCCCACACCGGCCTGCGGGTCAGCGACGGCGACCTGGTGGAGAAGGGCGCGGCCCTCAACGACGGCGCGCTGAACCCCCATGATGTCCTGCGCACCCGGGGCGCGTCCGCCGTCCACAACTACCTCATTCAGGAAGTCCTGCGGGTGTACCGCCAGCAGGGCGTGGACATCAACGACAAGCACATCGAGGTCATCGTCCGCCAGATGATGCGCAAGTGCCGCGTGGAGGACGCCGGGGATACCGGCCTGCTCTCCGGCGCTATGGTAGACGTGTTGGAGCTCTATGACGCCAACGAGGCCGTCCGGCAGCGGACCGCCGCCGGAGAGGTCCGGGAGGACGGCGAGCCCCTGCGGGAGGCGGAGGTCACCCAGCTGCTGATGGGTATCACCAAGGCGTCTCTGGCCACCGAGTCCTTCCTGTCCGCCGCCTCCTTCCAGGAGACCACCAAGGTCCTCACCGAGGCCGCTATCAAGGGTAAGGTGGACCACCTGGTGGGCCTGAAGGAGAACGTCATCATCGGTAAGCTGATCCCCGCCGGTTCCGGCATCGAAGCTTACCGCTCCATGGCCGAGACCGTGGTCCCCGACCCGGAGCCCCAGGAGCCCCTCTATCCGGAGGCCGTCTATGAGGAGGCCAACCCGGAGGAGTCCCCCGCAGAGGAGGAGCCCGTGCGCACCATCCTCTTCGGCGGCGCTGACGCCCCGGTGGACGTGAGCGAGCCTACGGTTTGAGAGTGATACAGCCATAAAAAATGGAAGCCGCTTCTGCGGCTTCCATTTTTTATTGATCGTTACACCTTTTCACCCATCAGCTTACAAAGCTGGTACAGGGTGGCGGCTCCCATGCCTGTGGCTCCCTTGGGCTGGTAGGGCTGGCTGAGCTTCCCGGACCAGGCGTTCCCGGCGATGTCCAGGTGGAGCCAGGGCGTCTCCCCGGCGAAGGCCGCCAGGAACATCCCGGCCGCGATGGCCCCGCACCCATCGTTGGAGGAATTGAACAGGTCCGCCACCGGGGAGTCGATGAGCTGCTTGTACTCCGGATAGTCGGGCACCCGCCAGAATTTCTCCCCGCTGCGCTCCGCGGCGGACTGCAGATCGGCGAAAAATGCGTCGTCATTGGCCATGACGCCCGCGGCCACGCCGCCCAGCATCCGGGCCATGGCTCCGGTGAGTGTGGCAATGTCAACTACTTTACAGGCCTTCTCCTCCCGGATGGCGTAGGTGATGGCATCCGCCAGGATCAGGCGTCCCTCGGCATCGGTACTGCCGATCTCGATGGTCTTTCCGGACATGGAACCGATCACGTCGTCCGGCAGGAAGCTGGCGGGAGAGATCCGGTTCTCCACCGCCGGGATCACCGCCACGGCGTTCACGGGGACCCGGTTCTCCGCCAGGGCGAAGAGCGCGCCGCAGACCGCCGCGCCGCCGGCCATGTCCCCCTTCATGCCCCGCATACTGCCGCCGGTCTTCAGGCTGTATCCGCCGGAGTCGAAGGTGACGCCCTTGCCCACCAGGGCGATGGGGGCGGTCCCCTCCTTCCCGCCCCGCCAGCGCAGGACGATGAGCCGGGGCGGATTGGCGGAGCTGTCCCCCACGGCGTGGAAGGCCTCCATGCCCAGGGCCCGGGTCTCCTTCTCATCCAGCACCTGGCACTCCACGCCCGCCTCCCGGGCGGTCCCGGCCACGCATTGGGCCAGCATGTCCGGCGTCAGCTTATTGGCGGGACGGTTGACCAGGTCCCGAGCGAAGCAGATCCAGCGGTCCAGCACCGTGGTCTCCGCCAGTACGGCGGCGGCATCCACGTCCCCCGTACCCTCCAGGTACAGGTCCACGGTCTTGTCCCCGGCCTTCTCTTCCTTCCAATCCTCCTGGCGGTAGAGGGCCAGCTCCGCGCCCTGGATCAGGGCCGCCAGGCCTTCGGCGCCCAGGGCTTCCACCGCCGGAGCAACGTCCAGCAGCGCGGCGCCGCCGCCCAGGGACGCGACCTGCTTCACCGCCTTGGCAGCGGCGCGGCGCAGGGCCTCCGCCGTTACCTTCTCCCGGTCTCCCAGGTTTACCAGCAGCTGCCGGGGCTCGTCTCCCATCTCCAGAGCGCCGCTCTTTCCCTCAAAGCGCGGCGTCAGCTTCCACTGGACCGCCTCGTCTTTCCATAACTGAACCATGATGATCGTCCTCCTTTTTTATATGCACTGGTTCTTAAGCGTCTTTTTGATAGTACATCCGGCGGTACGCCTCTTTCCGCCCTCTCTCGAAGGCGTCCCAAATCAGCGCCGCCACCTGCTTATCCCGCAGCCGCGCCGTCAGCATGGGCGAGAACCGCCTGCCCTCCAGGGAAATGGCCTCCTCCACCGCTTCGTCGAAGCCCATCTCCATCCCGGTATACGCCTGGGCGGAGTGGCTGACGTTCTCCAGCCAGTCTACAAGGCCGATGACGTCCACCATCTGCCGGCAGGGGCACTCCAGCCGCCGGTAGGCCTCCGGGTAGCCATGGCTGGAACCGTCGTACCAAGCGTGGTGCCCCAGGGCGATGGGGGCGAAGCGCTTGGTGGAGGCCCGCTCGCTGAGGAGCAGATGCCCCGCCGTGGTGTGCAGGCGGGTGACCTCGTACTCCTCCTCGAACCACTGCCGGGCGGTCCGGCTGTACAGCTCCAGGAAGCTGATCTTCCCCACGTCGTGGAGTAGGCCGCAGGTCATGGCGTCATCCAGCACCTGGCGGCGCTTGGCCTCCGGGTCGTCGATCTGCCGGAACTTGACCACGTCGTCAAAGAAGGTGGGCTCCTCCTCCATGATGAGCCCGCACAGCGCCCGGGCCGCCTCCCCCACCATCCGGGAATGGAGATACGCCTCCGGCGCAAAGCGGAGCAGCAGCTTTTGCAGATACACCCCGTAGGGTACGCCCCCCTGGGTCTCGATATACGTGAAGGACAGCTGCCGCAGGTACAGCGACAGCTTCTCGTCCTCCTGGGCGGGAAACCTGCCCGCGTACTCCAGGGCCCGCTGGTAGAGGCCCTCCAGATAGGAGGCCTTGGCGGGTATCCGCTCCGGATTCTGCTCTAGGTACTGGCAGTAGAAGGCCGGAAGGGACAGGATGCCGTACATCCCATCCGGCGAAACGTCCGCCGGGTCCGCCTGGTCCATCAGCTTCTCGATCCGGGCCATCAGGTGGTCCATGTCGTAAATGCCGCAGTAGTACTCCATGGCGTAGTAGGGAAAGGCCCACCGCAGGGGCGTATGCCCGCCGCTGGCCACGGCCTCCTCCAGACGCTGGTGGTAGACGATATAGGCGGACTCCATGATCCAGGCCATGTCCTCGGGGGACATGACCTGCTCCTTGCTGTAGGACACGCTGCTGGCCATCTGTTGGTGGGTCATATAGAGGTAGCGCTCCCAGGGGAGGTCCGGCTCCGTCTGCCGGTAGGACTCGTCCTGCATGATGCACAGGGTATCCCGGACCAGCCTAATTTTTTCGCCGGAGGACTTGAAGCTTCCCAGGGACATGTTGGCCCGGGAGCGGAGCATGTAGCCCCGTGTCTCCGTGTCCTCGATCTCCTCGAAGTATTTCAGGTAGGCCGCCGCCTCGGTGAAGCTCAGGCGCATCTGGTTGGCGTACTTCTCTGTCACCTCCAGGGGCAGGCCCACCAGCTTGCTGTAGAGCCAGTAGTACCCCATGCCCAGCCAATAGAGCTCCCGGATCATGCCGCACCGGTCCCCCTTCTGCCGGGCCAGGCTCAGCAGGGCGCGGTGGATCAGCCGGAAGACCCCCTCGTCCTGGGTCTCCTTGCCCCCCATCAGGTGGGTGGCGAACTCCTCCAGCTCCTCCAGCGTCTCCCGGTCCGCATCGAAGAGGTGGTCCAGGGTGCTGAACAGGCCCTCCCGGAGCAGCGTCATGTTGCGCCCCACCTTCTCCCAGGCGGCGACCTCGTCCCGGCGCATCCGGGCCTCGTAGGCCTCCAGGGTCAGGCCGTCCGGGTCCTTCCGGGCGGTCAGGGCGGCGATCTCCCGTATATTCTCGATATATTCCTTCTGATATGGCCGCATAGGCGATGGCCCCTTTTTTCAGTCTTCCGCCCCGGGGGGACGCGGCGTTCTCAGCCCAGCAGCCGCCGCAGGATGTCCTCCAGCCGCTCCAGGTCCACCGGCTTGGAGACGTGTTCGTTCATGCCCGCCTCCCGGGACAAGCGCATGTCTTCCACGAAGGCGTTGGCCGTCATGGCCACGATCCAGACCGTCTTCGCGTCTCCCCGGTCCAGGCTCCGGATCTTCCGGGCGGCTTCGTAGCCGTCCATGACGGGCATCTGGATATCCATAAAGATGACGTCGTAATAGCCTTCCTCCGGCGCGGCGGCGAAGCGCTCCACCGCCTCCCGGCCGTTCTGGGCGGCGTCCACCGCCACGCCGGTCATGGACAGGAGCTCCGTGGCGATCTCCAGGTTCAGCTCGTTATCCTCCACCAGGAGCACCCGGCGGCCGCTGTAGTCCCCGTCTCCCACGCCGCCGCTGTCCGCGCCCTCTGGGGCACAGGTAAGCCGGGAGAGGGTCTCCAGCAGGCGGCTGCCGAACAGCGGGCAGGGCACGAAGGCGTTGACCCCGGCCCGGGTGGCCCGGTACTCCATGGGGGCCCAGTCCTCCTCGGACACCAGCAGGATGGGGAACTCCTTCCCCGCCAGCTGGCGCACGTGGGCCGCCACGTCCAGCACCGGCATATCCTCCAGCTCCTGGCCCAGGAGCATGGCGCAGGGCATCCGCTCCTCGTACCGGGCCTCGGTGAGGTAGGTGACGGCCTCCATGCCGTTCTCCATGCGCACCGGCGTCAGGCCGCTCCCCGACAGGCAGTCCTCGATGAGCTTCGCCCGGTCCTCCCGGCTCTCGGCCACCAGCACCACGCCCTCCTCGGGCAGGACCGCCGGTTCCCTAGCGGAGGGCGGCAGGGGGATCGAGACGGTGAACCGGCTCCCCTGGCCCTCCCGGCTCTCCACCTGGATGGTGCCGTACATGCTGTCCACCAGGTTCTTGACGATGGCCATCCCCAGGCCGGTGCCCTCGATCTTGCTGACCGCGCTGTTGTGGACCCGCTCAAAGGGCACAAAGATCCGCTCCAGGAACTCCTCGCTCATGCCCATGCCGTTGTCCTCGCAGGCAAAATCCAGCCAGATGAGGCCATTGCCCCCGGGCCGCTGGGAGAAGCGCACGCGGATGCTCCCCCCCTCCTGGGTATACTTGACCGCGTTGCCGGTGATGTTCACCAGGATCTGCCGCAGGCGCAGGGGGTCACCCACCAGGCACTCCTCCAGGATGTCCCCGATCTCGAAGCGGAAGGACTGCTTTTTCTGCACCGCCTGGGGCCGGACGATGACCGCCAGGTCGTGGACCATGTCCGCCAGGGAAAAGCGCTCCTCGTTGATGATCATCCGCCCGCTGTCGATCCGCGACATGTCCAGCACGTCGTTGACCAAACTCATCAGGTGGACGGAGGCAGTGCGGATCTTCTCCAGGCAGTCCTTCACCCGGGCCTTCTCGTCGATGTGGCTCTGGGCGATGGAGGTCATCCCCATGATGGCGTTCATAGGGGTGCGGATATCGTGGGACATATTGGAGAGAAAGCGGCTCTTGGCCTGATTGGACTCCTCCGCCTCCGCCAGCGCCTTTCGCAGCGCCTCGTTTTCCCGCGCCAGGCGCGCCGCCCGGCGGGCCAGAGCCCTCGTCCTCCCGGCCGCGCCATACTCCCTGTGTTCCATCTTATCCCTCCGTCTTGGCGGCCCCTCCGGCTGGTTCTGTCTTTCATCCGGGCCGCGCCTAATCGGCTCCCATTATATCATGCCCTTTTGAAAATTACCACACATTTCTTTCCGGCTCACGCTCTTTTTCCAGAAAAGGGTCCCGGCGGAGGAGACGCTCCGCCGGGACCCTTCCCTTGCCTTATTCCCTTTCGCCCTGTCCCAGCCTTGCCATGCCGCTGGGACCGATCAGGGGCTCCAGCGCCTCCCAGCTCAGGGACAGCTCCACCTCTCCGATGACATAGGGCCCCAGTCCGTAGGGGGAATAGAGGACCTCCATCCCCTCCCCGGTGAACCGCACCGCTCCCTCGTTCCAGTGGGCGATGATGTCGGCGTAGTCCTGCCAGAAGGCCTCACGCTCCGGATGGGCTTCCGCCTTCTCCAGCAGCAGCGCGGCGGCTCCGGTGCGGAAGGACTCCGGGTCCTCGGCGATCTGGGTGGGATCGATAAACTGTCCTCCCGCCAGGTCGAAGAGCCAGCAGGAGGCGTACCGGTTGGGGTGGGCGCCTCCGGCGTCGGTGTACCGCTCCATGCACACGGAGACGATGTCCCCCTGGAAGTCCGCCGCCATCGTTACGTCGTCCTCGTACTCCGCACTCAGGGGGCCGAAGGTCTCATAGAACTCCCGGGCCTCCCCGGCCAGGGCCTCGCCCTGCTCCGACAGCTCGCCGTGGATGGTCCGCATCTTGGCGTTGAAGGCCTCGACGTTCCGCGCCGCCGTCTCCGCGTCCTCCGGAGAGACCGCGCCCTCGTTGTGGAGGACCAGCAGGATGGTCTGGTAATTGTACGACGCCAGCGTGACCTCCTCGCCATCCTCCGACCGGACCAGGTTCCCGGAGGTAAAGGGGACTACCTCATATTCCGGCGCCTCGAAGGACTCCGCTTCCGCAGGCGCAGGCAGGTCCCGCTCCAGCTCCATCAGGGGGGCGGGGTCCGATATGGCCATGCCCGCGCAGGCGCTCAAGGCCACGGCGCAGACCGCCAGCAGCGCAAATAATCGACGCTTCATATAAATCTCCCTTTCTCCGCGCGTCAGCCCATGACCGGGCCAACGGCGTACTCCCCTTCCGGACCGGACTGTCCCAGATCGGGGTAGGCCAGCGCGTACAGGTCCATGCACCGGGCCTCCAGGTCGAAGGCCGCCTGGACCTCCGCTCCCAGCTTCCGGACGCTGCCCGGCTTGGTGATGACCGGCAGGGACGCGGTCTCCCGCGTCCTGCCCAGCAGCTCCCGGCCCCGGGCGCCGGCTCCCAGCACCCGGATATAGCAGGGCGTTTCCCCAGGCGCGGCCTGGGGGACCCCCAGGTAGGCCTGCAGCAGCATCCGCCGCAGGCGGGCCATGGGATACCGCTTGGTCTTTGCCTTCTCCAAAAGCTCCTCCACCGTGGCCGCCCGGTGGACGGCGTGGTAGAACCGGTGGTAGAGCCCCTCGTTTCCTCCGTCATAGGGGCGGAAGTCCTCCTCCCCCATGCTCCGCAGTCGGGCCAGGATGGCCCGCTGGCAGTTCTGCCAGCACACCGGACCCCGCCCGGCCTCTATTTCCCGGGAAAGGACCGCTCCGGATGCCTCCGGCAGGAGGTCCCGCCACGGGTCCCCCGCCAGCACCGCCCTCCGGACGGCGGAGGCGGAGGGGTAGTCCCCCAGCTCCCAGCTGTCGTGGTCCGCGCCGGTCCTGGGAAGGGCCAGCGGCTCCATCGGATACCCCTGGGACCGCAGGGCCCGGAGGTATTCCACCGCCAGGGCGTTGTTGGGCCGGGAGAGACATTTTCCCGCGCCTGTGATCTCCTCTAACGCTTGCTGCCGGGCCGCTGGAAAGGATATCCCCTTTCCAGTCATTTCCCGCAGTTTTTCCGAAAACACCGCCTGCTCCAGCCCTTCTGCGACCGCCAGCAGGGGCTCCAGCGCCCCGCACTCGCACCCGAAGGCCAGGTGGGTCGCCACTCCGGCGGCGGCCAGCACCGCCGCCGCGCCCTGGGCGAAGCGCTCCGCGCCCGCGGCGGCCCACGGCGTGGGAAGCTCCAGCACCAGGTCCACGCCGCCCGCCAGGGCCATCTCCGCCCGGCTGTGCTTGTTCACCAAAGCGAAGTCCCCCCGCTGGACGAAGTTCCCGCTCATGCAGGCAACGACCGCGGTATCCGCCCCCAGGCGGCGGCGGATCTCGGCCACCTGCCAGGCATGGCCCCGATGGAAGGGATTGTACTCCGCGATCACGCCCGCAACGGCCACGTCCCGCCTCCTCAGGCGGCCCGCCAAAAATTTTTCGGAAAATTCCAAAAAACAGTTGCCTGGCCGCTGTAAATGGTCTACAATATGTGACGGTATTATTTTAGCCGTCTCTCCGCCAAAAAGCAAGAGACAGGCTGGAAACAAAAAATGACAAAACAATAACAATACAAGGAGAAACGACAGATGAAGATCCTGATCATCAACGCGGGCAGCTCTTCCCTGAAGTACCAGTTCATGGAGTCCGATGGCGGCGAGGTGTTCGCCAAGGGCCTATGCGAGCGTATCGGCATCGACGGCCGCCTGACCCACAAGGTCCCCGGCCGTGAGGACGTGAAGATGGACATTCCCATGCCCACCCACGGCGAGGCCATCCAGTCCGTTCTGGACATCATGGTGGACCCGGAGAAGGGTGTTATCAAGTCTACCGACGAGATCGCCGCCGTGGGCCACCGCGTCCTCCATGGCGGCATGGCCTTCACCGAGAGCTGCATCATCGACGATGCCTGCATCGAGGCCATCAAGAAGTGCATCCCCCTGGGGCCCCTCCACAACCCCGCCAACCTCATGGGCATCGAGGCCTGCCAGAAGATCATGCCCAAGACGCCCCAGGTGGCCGTGTTCGACACCGCCTTCCACATGACCATGCCCCCCAAGGCGTACATCTACGCCATCCCCTACGAGTACTATGAGAAGGACGACGTCCGCCGCTACGGCTTCCACGGCACCAGCCACCGCTACGTCTCCGCCCGGGCCATCGACATGCTGGGCAATCCGGAGCACAGCAAGGTGATCTGCTGCCACCTGGGCAACGGCTCCTCCCTCTCCGCCGTGGTGGACGGCAAGTGCGTGGACACCACCATGGGCCTTGGGCCCCTCGCCGGGTTCCCCATGGGCACCCGCTCCGGCGACGTGGACGCCACCATCCTGGAGTACCTCATGGGCCGGCACGGCTATGACATCAAGGAGATGCTGAATATCCTCAACAAGAAGTCCGGCGTGCTGGGCATCTCCGGCGTCAGCTCCGACTTCCGCGATCTGGACGACGCCGCCGCCAAGGGCAACGAGCGCGCCCAGCTGGCCCTGGACAAGTTCGCCTACGAGGTGCGCAAGTTCATCGGCGCGTACGCCAGCGCCATGGGCGGCGTGGACGCCATCGTGTTCACCGCCGGCGTGGGCGAGAACTCCACCGATATGCGGGAGCACATCTGCCAGGGCCTGGAGTACATGGGCGTCAAGATGGACGCGGAGAAGAACAAGGTCCGCGGCAAGGAGGCGGACGTCTCCACGCCCGATTCCAAGGTCAAGATCTTCATCATCCCCACCAACGAGGAGCTGATGATCGCCATGGATACCGCCGCGCTCTGCAAATAACCGTTCTATCCCCCGGGGTGCGGAGGCAAAATGCCTCCGCACCCCGTTTTTTGCTTCCGCCTTCGGAGGCGGGGAAGAAAAATCCGGAATTGGCTATTGAAAAAAAGCATCTTCCGTGATACCCTGATAAGGTAATTTTCTAACAACGAGGCAGACAATGAAACACAAAACCTGGCTTCGGGTCCTGGCCATGCTCCTGCTGCTCGGGATCTTCCCGGCCATCAACATCCTGGCCGACCCATTCGGCGTCTTTGGAGACCCTATCTTCCATTGGTACAGCTACAACGAGACCAACAACCCCCGCGCCGCCAAAGTGGCCTGGCTGGAGGACCATCATCAGGAATTTGATTCCTACGTCATCGGGTCCTCCTGCGCCGCCTCCTATCGTATGGAGGAACTCAACGAGTATCTGGACGCCAGCTTCTACAATCTGTTCGTCTATGGCAGCGACGCCAAGGATTACCGGGACCACGCCTTCTACCTACTGGAGAACTACACAGTCAAAAATCTGGTGCTCAATCTGAATTTCAACGAGGCCAACTCCTACGACACCGGCGCGGACGACATCCACTACTGGATGCACCCTCTGGCGGACGGCGGCAGCAAGGCGCTCTTTTATCTGCGCTACGCCTTTTGCAGCACGCAGTATGCCATCGACAAGATCTCCGCCTCCTTCCGGGACACGGACCTCCCGCAGGTGTTCGACGTCTTTGACGCCGCCACCGGGTGCTACGACAAGCGGGTGCGGGATGTGGAGAAGATCGGAGATCCGGAGGTCTATCAGGCCGCGCACGGGGCGGATTTCCAGTACTACAGCCCGCCGGACTTTGCCCAGCTGCCCTATCTGGACCAGTGCGTCCAGGTGGTCGCGGATATCCGGGACCTGTGCCGGGAGAAGGGAGTCAGCTTGACCGTCATCTGCTCCCCCACCTATGTCAGCCAGCTGGAGGCCTACGGCGGCGAGGCCCTGGACCGCTACCGGGCCGCGCTGGCCCAGGTGGTGGATTTCTGGGATTTCAGCTGCACGCCCCTGTCCTATGACAGCCGGTATTTTTACGACGCCTCCCACTTCCGCAACGCGGTGGGCTCCATGGTGCTGGCGGTGATCTTCGGCAACGACGAGGTCTACCGTCCGGAGGACTTCGGGACCTACGTCACCGCCGAAAACTGCGGCGCGTATTTGGACAAACCTGCGGCCTCCGCGCCCGACCCGGCGGACTATACGACGGAGGTGCCGGTGCTCATGTATCACCATTTCAGCGAGACGGAGACCGGGGACATCGTGGTGCGGCCGGAGACCTTCGCGCTGCACATGCAGACCCTCCGGGATGCGGGATATCAGGCCGTTACCGTCCAGGAGATGATCGACTACGTCTACGATGGCGCTCCCCTGCCGGACAAACCGGTGTGCATCACTATGGACGACGGGTACCTCAGCAACTACGAGACCGCCCTCCCCATTCTGGAGGAATACGGCATGAAGGCCACCGTCTTCGCGATCGGCTCCTCTGTGGGACACGACCGGTTCTACAAGGACACGGACCATCCCCTCACCCCCCATTTCGGCTATGACGAGGCCCGGGAGATGCAGGATTCCGGCGTGTTGGATTTTCAGTCCCACACCTACGACATGCACCAGTGGGCCCCCTTCGAGACCGGGGACGTTATCCGCGCCTCCGCCCTGCCGCTGGAGGGGGAGTCGGAGGCCGGTTACGCCGAAGCCTTGTTCGCGGATATGGAGCGCTATGAGCAGGAGCGCCGGCGGGAGCTGGGGGCCGGCTTCCAAGCCTTGGCGTACCCCGGCGGGTACTACGACGATCTGACCGAGGTCCTGATCCATCAGGCGGGCATCCCCGTCACCTTTTCCATCAGGACCGACGCGCGCAACGTCCTGGTCCGGGGCCTGCCCCAGAGCCTGTACGCCCTGTGCCGCTGGAACGTGACGGAGCGGACCGCGCCGCAGGACCTTCTGGCTATGGTATCGGGCTCATAACAAATACTTTTCAGGAGAACATCCCATCATGTCCATCGTGACCCTGCGGTTTTTCATTTTTACCGGCTTCCTGCTGGCTGAATACTGGCTGTGTCCCGCCAAGGCGCGCTGGGTCGTGCTCCTGGCGGGCGGCGGATACTTTTTTCTGGCCTGTACCGCCTACGATCCGGGCGTGTGCGCCGTCTTTGTGCTGGAGGCGCTGCTCACATGGCTGGCGGCGCTGGGCGTCCGGAGGCTCTCCGGCGAACGGGCCAAGGCCCTGCTGACGGGCCTCACTGTCACGGCCCTGGTGGCGGTGATGATCCTCTACAAGGATCTGGGGTTCTTTATCAGCAGCATCAACGGCATCGGCGCCCTGCTGGGACGCGCGCCAGGGCTCCAGCTCCCCCAGTGGCTGGCTCCCTTCGGGATCAGCTACTACACCCTCATTCTGACCGGCTACCTCCTGGACGTGCGCTGGGAGACGGTGGAGCAGCCCCAGAAAAATCCGCTTAAACTATTGCTTTTCGCCGGGTATTTCCCCCAGCTGACCTCCGGGCCCTTCTCCCGGTACAACGACCTCTCCCCCGCCCTTTGGGGGAACGTCCAATGGGACGCCCGGAACTTCCGCTTCGGCCTCCAGCGTTTCCTGTGGGGGCTGTGCAAAAAGCTGATCGTGGCGGACCGTCTGGCGGTGGCAGTGGCGGCCCTGTATGACGGCGCGCCTCCCCGGGGAGTGCTGGTGCCGGTGGCCGCGCTGCTCTATATCGCCCAGCTGTACGCAGATTTCAGCGGCTGTATGGACATCGTCATCGGCATCTCCCAGCTGTTCGGCATCCCGCTGGCGGAGAATTTCTGCCGCCCCTTTTCCGCGGAAAACCTCTCCGTGTTCTGGCGGCGGTGGCACATGACCCTGGGCTTCTGGCTGAAGGACTATCTGCTCTACCCCACCCTGAAGTCCGGATGGATGGGCCGGATACGCAAATTCTGCAAGGCCCATTGGGGCAAGCGGGCCTCCCGGGAGGTCCCCACCTATATCGGGATGTTCATCACCTGGTTCTGCGTGGGCTTCTGGCACGGCGGCTCCTGGAAGTACATCTTCGGCAGCGGCCTGTTCTTCTTCGCCATGATTGCCGGAGGGATGCTCCTGAAGCCCGTCTTCCGCCGGTTGACGGACTGGCTCAAAATCGACACGGACGCCTGGTACTGGAAGCGCTTCCAGCGTCTGCGGACGGCCTGCCTTTTCTCCGCCTCCGTGTCCTTCGACCGGTACGCCGGGTTCACCGACGGCCTGCGGGCCTGGAAAAGCGTGCTTACCGTCTGGCGCTGGGATCTGGGCGTGCTGTTGGACGGCACGCTGCTGGATCTGGGGCTGAGCGGATGGGATATTTTCATCTGCGCGGCGGGCTTTGCCGCGATCTGGTGCGTCTCTACCCTCCAGGAGCGCCATGGCAGCGTCCGGGAGCTGCTGGACGGGAAGGGTCCGCTGCTCTCCTGGGCGGTGACGCTGGTATTACTGCTGGCGGTCCTGCTGCTGGGACGGTACGGCGCGGGGTATGAGGCGGCTGCGTTCATCTACGCGGGGTTCTGATTCTTTTTCTTGAAAGAAAAAGAACCAAAAAGAACTTTCAGTTCGGGACTACACCCGGTACTGCACCGGCATTTCCGCCCGGTAACGGAACACTAAATGTAACTAGGAAAGAGTTGACCATGGAGCTTCATGACAAATTCATTCCCCCTTTCTCCAACGACCTGCTGGTCAAGCGCAAGCGTCTGCGGCGGGAACTGCTGGAGAGCGGCGGGGACTTCATCCACAAGCGGGTCGCCATCCTCGGCGGCTCCACCACCCACGACGTCAAAGACATGCTGGAGCTGTTCCTGCTCCACCACGGCATCCGCTGCACCTTCTACGAGAGCGAGTACGCTCAATACTGGCAGGACGCCATGTTCCCCAATCCGGCCCTGGAGGAATTTCAGCCGGACGTCGTCTATATCCACACCACCAACCGGAACGTCAGCCGCTGGCCCCTTCTGACGGACCCGCCCGAGGCGGTGGACGCCCTGCTGGAGGAGGAATTGGACCGGTACCGGCAGATGTGGGACCGGCTGGCGCGGACGTATCCCTGCGTTATCATCCAGAACAATTTCGAGTACCCCTCCTGGCGGCTCCAGGGCAACCGGGAGGCCAGCGATATCCACGGGCGGGTCAACTTCCTTACCCGGCTGAATCTGGCCTTCGCCCAGTACGCACAGACCCACGAGCGCTTCTACCTCCACGACCTCAACTACCTCTCCGCTTCCTACGGTCTGGAGCGCTGGAGCGATCCCTTCTGCTGGCATATGTACAAGTACGCTATGGCCCTGCCCGCCATCCCCTGGCTGGCCAACAGCGTGGCGAACATCGTCAAATCCCTCTACGGCAAGAACAAGAAAGCCCTGGCCCTGGATCTGGACAACACCCTCTGGGGCGGCGTGGTGGGCGACGACGGGCCGGAAAATCTGCAGGTGGGCCAGGAGACTCCCATGGGACAGGCCTACAGCGAGTTCCAGGAGTATCTCAAGGCCCACAAGCAGCTGGGCGTCCTTTTGAACGTCATCAGCAAGAACGATCCGGAGAACGCCTTGGCGGGCTTGAACCGCCCGGACATGACCCTTACGCCGGAGGACTTCCTCCTCATCAAGGCCAACTGGGAGCCCAAGTCCCGGAATTTGCTGGACATGGCCGGGGAATTGTCCCTGCTGCCGGAGAGCTTCGTCTTCGTGGACGACAACCCCGCCGAGCGGGAGATCGTCCGCCGCCAGGTCCCCGGCGCGGCGGTGCCGGAGCTGGGAGACCAGCCGGAGGACTACATCCGGGCCATCGACCGGCTGGGGTGCTTCGAGGTGACCACCCTGTCCGCGGACGACGCCTCCCGCACGGAGATGTACCGGCAGAACGCCGCCCGGGAGCGGGCGGAGGCGTCCTTCTCCGACTACGGAAGCTACCTCCGTTCCCTGGAGATGGAAGCAGATATCCTGCCCTTCGCCCCCATGTACTTCTCCCGCATCGCCCAGCTGACCAACAAGTCCAACCAGTTCAACCTCACCACCCGGCGCTTCACCCAGGCGGAGATCGCCGCCATGGCGGAGGACCCCCGGACCGTTACTCTGTATGGCCGTCTGTCGGACAAGTTCGGGGACAACGGCGTAGTCTCCCTGGTGACCGGCCAGCTCCACGGAGAGCGGCTGGACGTGACCTTGTGGCTGATGAGCTGCCGGGTATTGAAGCGGGATATGGAATACGCCATGATGGACGCCCTGGCCTCCCGCTGCGAGGCGCTGGGTGTCAAGACCGTCCGCGGCTTCTATTTCCCCACCGCCAAAAACGGGATGGTCCGGGACTTCTACGAGAAGCAGGGCTTTCGGAAGATATCAGAGGCCCCGGACGGCTCCACGGTCTGGGAACTGTCCTTGGCGGGCTATGAACAGAAAAACCACGTCATTTCCGTAAACACCAAAGAAAGGGAGTCGATCAAATGAGCAACGCAGAAATTTTCAAAAAGCTGACGGACATCTTCCGCGACGTATTCGACGACGGGGACATCACCCTGACGGAGGCCACCACAGCGGCGGATATCGAGGACTGGGATTCCCTCACCCACATCACCCTCCTGGCCGCCGTAGAGGAGGAGTTCGGTGTAAAGTTCGGCATGAAGGCTGTCCAGAACCTGAAAAACGTCGGCGAGCTGGCCGGACTGATCGCGGCGTCCCTGTAGCGCCGCCAGCCTTAAACAGCCGGAGGCCCGGGAGATATTTCCCGGGCCTCCGGCCATTTCTTTGTTTTTTCTTAAGACGTAAAATACTTCTTGACAAGATGCACTATGCGTTATATAGTATTATGCGAAAGGGGGCATTGGAATGATCGATCCACAGCTCAAGCGCGGACTGCTGGACGTTTGTGTGTTGTCCCTGCTGCGGAGAGGAGACTCCTACGGCTACCAGATCATCAAGGACCTGTCCGGCTGTATCGAGATCTCCGAATCGACCCTCTACCCCATCCTGCGGAGGCTGGAGAGCGGCGGATGTCTGACCGTCTACACCGTAGAGCACAGCGGCAGGCTGCGGAAATTTTACCGCATCACCCCCGAGGGCGTGGGGGTCATCGACCAGTTTTTAGCCAGCTGGCCGGAGATCCAGCGAGTATATCAGTTGATAAAGGAGTGTGCCGGAGATGACACGTGTGCAATTTCTGAATGACCTGTACCATCACCTGTATGGCATGACCCAGGAGCAGGCGGAGCAACATCTGACCTATTACGCCGAGATGCTTGCCGACCGCATGGAGGAGGGCATGACCGAAGAGGAGGCCGTAGCCAGTATGGAGGACGTGGAAACCATCGCCCGCCGTATCCTGGAGGAGGAGGGCCTGCCCTACACGCCCCCGGACCAGCGGCCCGTCATCCCTCCCGCCTATCCGGACGCCTCCCGGCTTGGGGGAGGCGGCGGAGGCGCCAGAGCCTATCAGGTCCCCAAACGGTTCGGCTGGCGGAAGGCCCTCCATATTTCTGTGTGGGCCATCGCGCTGGCCATCGCCGTCTTTGCCGCCATCGGCGCGTTGGGCCGCTGGCGTTGGAACCACTACGCTGCGACCGATTCCACCCCTGTTCCGGATTGGGATGCGGGAGAGGAAGCGCTGGTGGAGGATACAGGCTGGGATTACCTTGAAGCCCCCTACGACGAGGGCTTCGAGTATACCGAGGGCGATACCCAGATCGATGTCAGCGATGTGAACACTATTGACATCCAGTGGTCCGCTGGCGTGGTCTACGTCCAGAGCTGGAACGAGAGCAATATCATGATCCAGGAGTACGCCCAGAGCGAGCTGTCCGAGCGCACCCGCATGGAGATCGATCTGGAGAACGGCGTTCTGACCGTGCGTTACCGCAGCAGCATGGGGATTGGCAACGTGAAGGGACAGAAGTGGCTGACGGTACTGGTCCCCGAGGGACTGATGGGTGAGCTGGACGTTGCAACGGCTTCTGCCGCCGTGCAGATGATCGGACTGGAAGCGGATACCCTTCGGGCAGCCTCCATAAGCGGGGATATCACCGTGACAGACTGCTACGCCCAGACCAGCGATTTCTCTTCCACCAGCGGATGTCTGAGGCTGCGGGAGCTGGAGGCCGACCGGGTGGAAGCCTCCACCGTCAGCGGCGACATTGACGGGATAGACCTGTGGTCCAACGATACCGTTATTTCTTCTACCTCCGGGTATATCAATCTCTCGATGATAGACGACATGGAGTCCATCGAGACGCGGTCCGTCAGCGGCGATATCTGGATTTGGGCGGCTGATTCTGCCTTTCAGGAGATCGCCGTGGGGAGTACAAGCGGGGATATCTCCATCTCCCTCCCCATCAACCGCATGGGCTTTACTCTGGATTTCAACACCGTCTCCGGCGATCTGGATGTTCCCGGCGAGACTACCGCTCCGAGTTCAAAGAACGGGACATACGTCTATGAAGACGGCAGCTGCAAGATCACGGCGGAAACCGTCAGCGGCAATCTGAGGGTCTACTGATGGGCGGCCATATCGGGAAGAAGCGCGCCGCGGCGGGCGTGCTGGCAGTGGCCGCCGTCCTGCTGGCAGTCTGGCTGTTCACGCGGCCAAGTCCGCTGGCGGAGATACATCGCTCCTTCTCCTCTCCGGAGACCGGCAGCACAGATGTCTCCTTCCCCGTGGAAGCGGGAGAACGCATACGGGTCCGCATCTCCACCCGCACAGAGAGCGGCGTCATGGAGGTGACCCTGCTGGACGAGGCGGGCGAGGTGGTGTACGCCTTCGGCAGCGCGAAATATCAGGAGCGCCGCCTGACCCTGCCGGACGCCGGTACCTATACTCTGGAAACGCAGTTCCAGGGATTCACCGGAGACGGGGAAGCGGTCGTTTACTCCGACGGACAATCCTTTTCCACAAGATAGGGGTTGCCCTTTCATAAGGCTTTGTGGTATGATTCTCTTGCAAATATAATCGGGAGGTCTGCCTATGAACCCCTTTGAAGAGATCGAATTGCAGGACTGCCCCTGCTGTCACGGCGCGGGCGTTATCGAGGAGGAAGGCGGCTGGTGCGTCTACGTGCAGTGCGTGGACTGCGGAAGCCACACCGCCGAGCTCTCCTTCAGGAACGAAGACGAGCGCATGGACGCCGCCCGCCGGGTGGCGCGAAACTGGAACCTCGGGAAAGTCATCTACCCGGGACCGGGAGACTAAGCACACCAAAGGCCCGGAGGCAAACGCCTCCGGGCCTTACTCCGTATCAAAAAAGATGCTTTGCATCTTTTTTGAAAGGGGCCGTCATTCGGCTGATGCCGAACGACCGGCCCGGCGGCCCAAGGGCCGCCCCGCTTCGCTCTGCGCCTCGGTCGTGCGCCTGCGGCGCACGATTCGACGATCGCTCCGCGCAAAGTGTTTTTCCAAGGCACATGTCCTTGGAAAAACAATTTCATTTTATTTGCCGCCTGCGGGCGGCAAACTCTTGCAGAGAGCTTTTTTGACAGTTACCCCTGGGGCCGCACAGCTATGCTCTCCACGGGAATATTTCCGAACAGCTCCAGCTCCTCGCCGTCGGCCAGGAGGCGGATCTCCGTGACGGGGTCCAGCGAATAGAGGGAATCCGCCAGAGACCAGAGGATCATCCGCTGGGCCTGCTCGTCTGCGGGCAGCATGTCCAGGGACGATGCCGGAAGGCTCACATAGCAGATCCCGTTGTCTACACGGACGTAGTTGACCGCGAATCCCTCGGGGATCACCCGCAGCAGGTCCCGGCTCTCCGGGCCCTCCAGCAGGGCCGCTACCAGGGTCTCCGCCAGGGTCTGGCCCTCGTAGAGGGAGAGCATCCGCCGTTCCACCGTCAGCGCGCCGTCGGCGTTGAGGAAGAACAGGCTCACCTCCACTGTCTGGAGCACGTCCCCCATGTCGGAGAGCAGCACGTCCCGCTCATAGAACACCTGCTTGGGCTGCTGGCCCACCGGGCGGCCCAGGGCCGTGACCGTCACCGCCCGGATGCTGTCCAGCGCCGTGAGGGACAAGGTCAGGCAGTAATCCGCCAGGGCCAGCTCCACCCCGGAGAGGTCCCGGATCTCACCGCTGAGATCCACATAGGCCGTCCGGTCCCGGAGCTCCAGGTCCAGCAGCTCCACGCCCTCGGGCATGGGGCTGAGCATCATGCCGTCCGAAGAGCCCTCCAGCAGGCGCGCCACCACGGCCCGGGCCTCCGTCAGATCGTCCGCGCCCTCCGGCAGCGCCAGGTCCTCCCAGCTGGCCGCGATGCGGTCCCCGCCCTGGGCCTCCTCCGCCGGGAGCAGATAATAGATCACCGCGTCCGACTCTCCCGGCTGCGGCTCGGCGGGCGCGCCGCAGGCCGACAGGACCGCCGAGGCCGTCAGAAGGGCGGCCAGGGTCCTTTTTTTCACAGCTCCTCCTCTCCTCTCTCCATGCTGGGCAGAGTCACGATGAACCGCGTGCCGCCGCCCTCCACGTCCTCCGCCCGGATGGCCCCGCCGCGGCGGCTCACCGTGTCGCTGACGATGCTCAGGCCCAGGCCAGTGCCCCCTGCCGCCCGGGAGCGGGCCTTGTCCACCCGGTAGAACCGCTTGAACACGTTGGGCAGCTCGCCGGCGGGGATACCGATGCCGTTGTCCTCCACCGTGATGATGGTGGACTCCTCCCCGGGCTCCGCCGTGACGCGGACATAGCCGCCGGGGCGGTTATATTTGATGGCGTTCTCCGCCAGGTTGTAAAGGATCTGGTGCAGCTCCCCCTCAGTGGCCAGCACCACCGCGCCGGTGATGCTCACGATAAGCAGCTCCACCCCTTTCTCCTCCGCCACGGGACGAAGCATCCGGGCCACCCGCTCCAGAACCGGGGCCGCCTCCACAAGCCTGGGCGGCTCCGCCACGCCGCTGTCCAGACGGGTCAGGCGCAGCAGATCCTCGGTGATGCGGCTGAGGCGCTCCGCCTCGTTGCCGATGTCGCTGACGAACTCCCGGGCAGTGGCGTTATCCATGTTCTCGTTCTGGAGGATGGAGTCCGTCAGAAGACGGATGGCCGCCAGGGGCGTCTTGAGCTCGTGGGAAGCGTCGGAGACAAACTGCCGCCTTGCGCTCTCCGTCTCCTGGAGGCGGTCCACCAGGTCGTTGAACTCCCCGGCGATCTGGGTATACTCATCGTGTCCCGACAGCACCGCCCTCTGGTTGTAGGCCCCCTCCCGAACGCCCCGGATGGCGGCTTGCAGATTGTTCAGCCGCCTGGTCAGCTGCCGGGCAAAGACCGCGCTGAGCATGACCACCAGAGCCGCGATGCCGATGGAGATGCTCAGCAGCGTGCTGCTGAGGTTCTCCAGCAGGGACGCCTGCTGAGTATCATATTCGTAGACGTACACGCCGCCGATAATCTGGTTGCGGTACAGCACCGGTTGGGCGGCGTAGGAGTGGAAGGCCCCCTCCTTATAGACGCTGTAGGCCTCGCTGTTTCCCCGCAGGGCCTCCACCAATTCGTTGTAGAAGACGTACCGGCCCACCGCGCTGCCCACCTCGCGGGTGTCGTAGAGCACCTTCCCGAAGGGATCGGAGACGACGGCCCGGGAGATGCCCGCCACGTCCACGTTGGACAGGACCTGCCCCACGTTCTCCTCCGTCAGCTCGTCCAGGCCGGACACGGCGGCGTTCAGCACGGCGGCGCTGCTGAGGAGGCTGCTGCACTTGGATCGGAACACCAGGTCCTCACTGACCAGCAGCGGATAGGTGTTCATCAGTACCATCACCACCAGCAAGATGGACAGATAGCTGGCGCTGATCTTCAGCTGTAAGGAAATCCTACCCCTTAAAATAGTAGCCAACTCCCCACTTGGTCAGAATGTATTCCGGCTCCGCCGGGTGCCGCTCCAGCTTCTCCCGCAGGCGGCGGATGTGGACATCCACCGTCCGGTAGTCCCCGGTGTAGCTGTAGCCCCAGACCACGTTCATGAGGTTTTCCCGGCTGTAGACCCGCCGGGGGTTCTTCATGAGCAGTTCGATGAGGTCGTACTCCTTGGCGGTGAGCTCCACCACCTCGCCGTCCCGGACGGCGACCCGCTGTTCCGTGTCCAGGGTCAGGTCTCCCACGGTGATCTGGCTCTTCCCCTGGGCGGCGCTGCCGGTGGCCCGGCGGAGCATGGCCCGGATGCGGGCCTTCAGCTCCAGGATGTTGAAGGGCTTGGTGATATAGTCGTCCGCCCCGCACTCGAAGCCGATAATCTTGTCCGTATCTTCGCTGCGGGCGGTGAGCATAATGATGGGGATGTTGGAAAACTCCCGGATGCGCATACAGGCCTCCAGGCCGTCGATCTCCGGCATCATCAGGTCCAGGATGACGAGATCGAACCCCCCCGTGCGGACCAGCTCCACCGCCGCCGCCCCGTCGTAGGCGCACTCAACCTGGTAGCCTTCGTTCTCCAGGTTGAATTTGATCCCTTTCACCAACAGGCGCTCGTCGTCTACTACCAATATTTTCATAGGCACTCCTTTTTTGGTCCTCCAATTGCTGCATATGTTCTCTCGCGCCCTTCGGGCGCGATGGCAAGTTGTTTCGATATGATGCCCCGGGGGCTTCTCGCCCCCGGGGGCCACCTGCGGTGGCCTTAGCGCTAAAAGCGCCGCCTTGCGGCGCTTCACGGGACTCCTCGGGCACTTTTTGTGTGAACAAAAAGTACCCAAAAAGTCACTTAGGAAACTACGTTTCCTAAGGACCTTCCTGCATTACGGGGATAATTAGTTTGCGCCCGAGGCACAGTCGGTTTGGTCTACCGTACTACCGTCCGCTTCGTGCAACTTCAGTTTCTATTTTAACGTGGTAACTGTTGGCCCCTACCGTGTAGACTGAGCAGACTCCCCGAGGTGCAAGTTCGCTGGCTGGTTCGTTAGAACATGTGCCCCTTGCACCGCAGTACCCCTTTGAAAGGCCGGCAGGCGAAGTCCTACAAGTGCCAGAGCGGCTGAAGAAGGACTGCCAATTCGGAGGCTTCGCCTAATCAAGAACCCCGCCGCACGGCCCTTTCCTCCCCCGCCGAGGTGGCCGCCCAAGGGCGGCCCCGAGAAAGGGATTCTTAAACCGTAGGTTTAAGCCCGCTTTTGCCTACTTTTCGCGGGCGCGAAAAGTAGGCGCAGGGTCCGGGGGCGCGGAGCCCCCGGGGCAGCGAATAGAAACGGGAAACGGCGCGGCCCGCAGGGCCGCAAAATAAAGTTGAATTTCCCGTAATGCTCTGTTATACTATAAAAAGCCCCTGTGAAGCGGGGGCCTCCCCGCTTCCACCTACCAGTATACCATATTCTTGGAGAGAATGATATGAAAATTCGCCGTTTTTGCGCTCTTTTTTTTGCACTGTTCCTGCTCCTCTCCCTCCCTGCCCCCGCCCTGGCCGCCGAAGCGCCCCAGGAGCCTCCCCAGGAGCAGGGCGAGACGCCGGTCGAGTCCCAGGAACCCGAGCCCACTGAGCCGGAAGAACCCGCCGGGTTCCACGTGGCGGCCAAGGCCGCCCTGCTCATCGACCCGGAAACAGAAGAGATTCTCTATGAGCAGAACAGCCACGACATCCTCTATCCCGCCAGCGTCACCAAGATCATGACCTGCCTTCTGGTGCTGGAGGCCATCGACGATGGCAAGCTCTCCAAAAGCCAGGTCATCACCGCCAGCGAGACCGCCATCTCCGCCGTTCCTCCGGACGGCAGCAACGTGGGCATCAAGGTGGGCGAGGAGCTGACCGTGGAGGAATTGCTCTACTGCATCATGCTCTCCTCCGCTAACGAGGGGTGCAACATGCTGGCGGAAGCCATCGACGGCTCCATCTCCGCCTTCGTGGGCCGCATGAATCAGAAAGCCCAGGACCTGGGGTGCGAGAACACCAATTTCTGCAACACCAACGGCCTGCCCGACGTCAACCACTACACCACCGCCTGGGACCTCTACCTCATCACCAAGGAGGCCTGCACCTACTCCGACTTCATGCCCCTGGTGGACACCGTCTACCACCAGGTCCCCGCCACCAACATGGCCGAGCCACGGGATCTCTACACCACCAACTATCTCATCTCCAGCTACAAGACCAATTACTACATCTACCAGGGCGCTCACGGCATCAAGACCGGTTCCACCAGCGCGGCGGGCCACTGTCTGGTCTCCTCCGCCAAAAGAGACGACCGCAGCCTGGTGAGCGTGGTGCTGGGCGCGGACCGGGTGGTAACGCCCGAGATCACTCTGACTTACAGCTTCATCGAGACCGCCAAGCTCTTCGATCATGGCTTCGATGACTTTGACCGTAAGGTCCTCTTGGCCGCTGATGAGCTGGTGGGCGAGGTAGGCGTGGAGCTGTCCCAGCAGCAGAACACGGTGAAGGTCCACCCCTCTCAGGCAATCGAGCGGCTGGTCCCCGCGGACCTGGACCCAGTGAAGGACGTGGACCGGATCATCACCTACGAGGCTGAAAGCGTGGAGGCCCCCGTGGCCAAGGGGCAGGTCATGGGAACCATCACCCTCCAGAGCGGCGACACCGTCTACGGCACGGTGGACCTGCTGGCCGACGAGGACGTGGCCGTCTCCCGTCTGCTGGTCTTCCGCAGGGATCTGCTGGACTTCCTCCACAAGCCAACCCTCTGGATCGTCCTGGGGGCCTCCGGCGCGGCCATCATCCTGCTGGTGATCCTCCGGGCCATCTTCAAGTCCAGACGGCGCAGCAGCTACAACCGCCGTCAGGCGGCCCGAAAGAGCGGCTCCAGCGGCTATCGGGGCAGAAAACGGTAAAAGAGCACAGAAGAAGACGCGAAGCGGTTTCCCCGCTTCGCGTCTCTTTTATATTTGCATCAGCACCCCCGCTGCCAGCCGGGCCAGGGCGCACAGCGCCAGGGAGAGAAACGCCGTGCCGTACAGCAGGCGGCAGGAACGCGGAATGTCCTCCGGCTCCACCTCCCGAGACGGGTCTCCGATATAGGGCTTTTTATGGAGCACACCGTGGTACCAGGCGTCCCCCGCCAGACGCAGGCCCAGCAGGCCCGCGCACACCGACTCCGTCTGCGCGGAGTTGGGGCTGGCATGGTTGTAACGGTCCCGGCGGAAGATCCGCCAGCCGTTTCTGCCGTCCATGCCCAGCAGCGCGCCCGCCGCCAGCATCAGCAGGGCGGACAGACGGGCGGGGAGGCAGTTCATCACATCGTCCATCTTCGCCGGAACAAAGCCGATATCCCGATAGGGCGGCTCCACGTAACCCAGCATGGAATCCATGGTATTGACCGCCTTATAGAAGAACCCCAGGGGCGCGCCGCCGATGGCGAGGAACACCATGGGGGCAACCACGCCGTCGGAGGTATTCTCCGCCACCGTCTCCACCGCCGCCCGGGCGATGCCCGCCCGGTCCAGCCGGGTGGTGTCCCGGCCCACGATCATGCTCACCGCACGGCGGGCCCCCTCGGTATCCCCGGCGGACAGGGCCCGATAGACCTTCATGCTCTCCGACCGCAGGGACTTCGCTGCCAGGATCTGCCAGCACATCACACTCTCCACCGCCAGCCCAAGCCAGGGGCTGATGCTCCGGCACAGCCACAGCACCAGGGCCGGGACCCCGGCGGAAATAGAGGTGACCAGCACCCACAAGATCCCTCCCGCCAGACGCTCCCCCTTCGGAGTCGCCGGGAGAACGCGGCGCAGCAGCTTCTCCAGCGCGGAGATCAGCTTTCCGATGGCGATGACCGGGTGGGGAAAGCCGTGGGGGTCCCCCAGCAGGAGGTCCATCCCGAAGCCGGCGAGCAGGGCGTACAGCGTCCACATCATGCCGCCCCCTCCCGCCGCTGAAGGGTGAAGAGATACACCGGATTCTGGGCGGTCATCAGGTGATAGGCCCCCAATTCCCGGGCGCGGGACACGTTTAAGCAGGTGATATCAGCATCTGTAAAGTCAAATTCCTTTATAAGCCGTTCCATCTCCGCCACCGACTCCAGCGTAACGGCAGTCAGCACCAAGCGCACGTTCGGGTTCTTCTCCAGGACCAGCGCCACGATATCGCGCAGGCTGCCGGTACTGCCGCCGATGAACACATGGGTTGGAACGGGCAGCTCCCGGCAGGCCTCCGGGGCCCTGCCGGGTACGATCTCCAGGTTGGAGACGTGAAACTTCTTACGGTTCTCCGCCAGCAGCGCCAAGGCGTTCTCGTTCTTCTCCACGGCATAGACCCGGCCCTTCCGGGCCAGCAGGGCCATCTCAATGGATACGGAGCCGGTCCCCGCGCCCACGTCCCAGCACACCGCTTCCGACGTCAGGGCCAGATGGGACAGGGCGCAGCAGCGTATCTCCCGCTTGGTCATGGGTACCGCCTCCCCCCGCTGGAAGGCATCGTCCGGCAGGCCGGGGACAAAGGGTCGGGCGTTCTCGTTTTCGATCAGAACGGCGCTGAGGGGATCGAAGGTCCGCTCCGCCAGCTCCGCCGCCGTACCGGCGGTCAGGCGCTCCTCCGGGTAGCCCAGGCGCTCCCCGACAGCGGCCCGTACCTGTCCCAGCCCCGCCGCCGTCAGAGCGCGGCACAGCTCCGCCGCGCCCTCCGGACCGCCCACCAGGGCGAACACCCGGCGGTGCCGCGCCACGTCCGGCACGATGTCCCCGTCCCGCCCATGGAGGCTGACGGGGACTACGTCCTCATAGGATGTCTCCAGCCGGGCGCACAGCGCCTGCATGGAGCTGAGTCCCGGCAGCACCCGGGTCTCGCAGTCCTTGAGCAGGGGCAGGAGCCGTCTGGCCCCGCTGAAAAACCCGGTATCGCCGGAGAGGACCACCGCGAAGCGCCGGGTCCCCTGCCGCTCCCGGATACACCGGAGGATGTCCTCGGGGGCCACTGCCTCGCACACCGTCTGGCCTGTCTCCCGGACGGCCTCCAGCATCCGGCGGGCGCCGATGAGGCAGTCCGCCTCCCGGATGGCCTGCCGGGCCTCGCCGGTCATGCCGCCGGCGCCGCCCGGGCCGATACCCACCAGGTCGACCCGGGGACGGACGTGCAGGCCGAACCGGCGGCACAGCAGGCTGGCCGTCTCTTCAAAGCCAAGACCCTCCCGCTGAGCCGGACGGCCGACAACGACCAAAACCGCCCCGGCGTCCCGCGCGGCGGCAGCCTTCTCGCCGAAGCCCCCCGTTCCGCCGGTGTCCTTGGTCACCAGATATTTCGCCGACACGGCTTCCAGGAGGGCGGCGTTCATTTCCCGGGAAAAGGGTCCCTGCATGGCGATGATCCGGTCCGGGCCCAGCCCCGCCGCCCGGCAGGCGGACAGGGACGCCTCCATAGGCAGGACCCGAGCGTAGACCCGCCGGGCGAATCCCGGAAGGGCGGCATATTTCGCCAGCTCCTTGCTGCCGGTGGTGAGGAGGATGTTCCCCTCCGTCTCCGCCAGCCAGTTCACGGCGGCCTCCGTGTCCGGGAAGTACACCGCTCCCTCCGGCAGGGCGTCCGCCTCCCGGAGCAGGCGCAGGTACTCCACTCCCACCCCGCGGCAGGCCCGGGCGATGTTCTCCGTCACTTCCGCCGCGTAGGGGTGGGTGGCGTCCACCACCAGATCGAAGCGTTCCTGGGCCAGCAGTGCCTCCATCTCCTCTTCCGTCAGGCGGCGGTGGGAAACCGTCAGCCGCTCTCTGGGCGTCAGCAGGGCCTCCCCGTACTCCGTGGCGACGCAGGCGGTGACCTCCACCGGCGCGTCCGCCAGCAGCTCCACCAGCCTGCGGCCCTCCGTGGTCCCGGCGAAGACGCATAGCTTATACATCCCGATACCCCCGGGGCGTCACCAGCTCCCCGCCAGTGACCCGCGTCTGACTGTTTCCAACGAAGGCGGTGCAGAACATGTCCGCCGGGAAGTCCCGAAGCCGGGCCAGGGTCATGATCTCCCGGCCCTCCCCCTCCCGGCCGATGCTCCGGGCCACGCCGCAGGGACGGTCGCCGGGCAGGGTCTCCAGGAGGATATCGCAGGCTTTTTGCAGATAGTCGGGCCGTCCCCGGCTGGCGGGGTTGTAGAGGACGATGGTCAGGTCCGCCCCCGCCGCCGCCGTCAGCCGGGCCTCGATCTTCTCCCAGGGGGTCAGGCGGTCGCTGAGGCTGATGACCGCGAAGTCGTGGGTCAGGGGCGCGCCCAGCAGCGCCGCGCCGCTGCACGCGGCGGTGAGGCCCGGGACAACCTCCACCTCCGGCTCCGCGTCCTCTCCCCGCAGCTGGTAGATCAGGGCCGCCATGCCGTAGATCCCGCTGTCGCCGGAGCAGACCATAGCCACGTTCTTCCCCGTCCGGGCGGCATCCAGAGCCATCCGGCACCGGTCCGCCTCCTTGGTCATGGGGGTGGTGAGAAATTCCTTGTCCGGGTACCGCTCCCGCACCAGGTCCACGTAGACGTGGTAGCCCACGATCACCTGGCATTCCCGCAAAACGCGGTCCGCGCGGACCGTCATGTTGTCATAATTTCCGGGGCCGATGCCCACCACTGTCAGTTTACCCATCAAATCGCACCTCGTATATTTCCGCCGCCGCCGCCACGGTCACGCCGTGACCGGCGGTCTTTTGTATCACAAGCCGTCCTCCGCCCAGCGCCGCCGCACGCTCGCAGACGTTGTCCACGCCGGTGGTCCTCCGGACGAAGTCCGAGGGAGTGAAATTCCCCTCCGCCGCCTCCAGCTGGGAGGCCGTATAAAATTCCACGGGCCATCCCCGCTCCCGGCAGAAGGCCAGCAGTCCCGGCTCGTCCCGTTTCAGGTCGATGCTCCCCACTGACTTCACTGCGGCAGGATGGATCTGGCAGGCTGCCAGGGTCTCATCCACCAGCGCGCCAATCGCCTCCGCCGGTGTGTTCCGGCGGCAGCCGATGCCCAGGCGGATCACCGGAGGCACCAGCAATAGGGTGGTCTCAAAGGGCGTCTGCCACCTCCAAGAGACGCAGATGCCTACCGGCCCTGCTTCCCCCGGAACGATGCCCGGGGGAAGCGTTCCCCGCACCGGAAAATCGCTCTTCAAGGGCACCGGGCCCTCCAGAATGGCGGCGGACACCGCCTTGGCGGCCTTCATGTCCGAAAGGAACAATCCACGCTCCGCCGCCCAGGCGTCCACAGAGAATTTTCCGTTGATATCCGTGGCGGTAGTCACCGCCGCAGAGGCTCCCAGCTTCTCCGCCAGCTCCAGCGCCAGGGCGTTGGCCCCGCCGATATGGCCGGACAGCAGGGGGATCACGAACCGCGCCAGCTCGTCCACCGACACCACGGCGGGGTCGGTGGTCTTATCGCAGACGTGGGGGGCAATGCCCCGGACGGCGATGCCGCAGGCCCCTACGAAGATCAGCGCGTCCGCCTCCCGGAACACCGGCCCTACAAACGCCGCCAGCGGCGGCGTGATGGGGAGGCTCCCCTCCCCTGCCAGGCGCTCCGGAGCGTAGACCGCGCACACATCTCCCGAACCCGTCAGGGCGGCGCGGACCCGCTCCGCCGTCTCCAGCCCCCGGCGGCTGAAAGCGAAGACCGCCAGCCTCACGAACCGCTCCCCTTCCGGAACTCCGTCGTGAAGCCCGGATCATACAGCTTGGAGCGCAGATACTCCGTCCCCAGGCAGCCCCCCACGATGATAAGGGCCGTCTTGGTCAGGCCGTTGCCTTCCACGGTCTGCGCCAGCGTCTCCACGGTACAGCGGTACACCTTCTCCTCCGGCCAGGTGGCCTTGTAGACGATGGCGGCGGGAGTATCTTCCGTGTACGCGCCGCCCTTCAGCAGCGCCGCCTGGACCTGCTCCTGCATCCCGGCGGACAGGAAGATGGCCATGGACGCGCCATGGGAGGCGAGGCTTTCCAGGCTCTCCCGCTCCGGCACCGGGGTCCGCCCGGCCATGCGGGTGATGATGACGGTCTGGCTGACGCCGGGCAGGGTGTACTCCGCCCCCAGCGCCGCCGCCGCGCCGCAGAAGCTGGACACGCCCGGCGTGTCGTCCCAGGGGATGCCCAGCCTGTCCAGCTGGTCCATCTGCTCCCGGATGGCCCCGTAGAGGCAGGGGTCCCCGGTGTGCAGGCGCACCAGATCCAAACTCTGGGCCTGGGCTTCCTTCATCACGTCCAGCACCTGCTCCAGGGTCATTTCCGCGCTGTTGCAGATTTTGCAGCCCTCTTTTGCCAGCCCCAGCAGGGCCGGGTTTACCAGGCTTCCGGCGTAGACGACCACGTCGGCCCCCTTCATCAGCTCTGCGCCCCGCAGGGTGATAAGGTCCGGGGCCCCGGGGCCCGCGCCCACAAAATGTACCATAGTTTATTTCTCCTTTACGATAACGGTGGCGAAATAGCCCACGTCCTCCGGACACCGGCCCAGGTCGGCGCACACCCGCTCTCCGGGCAGGCCGCAGTCCTCCACCAGGGCGGCGCGGTCCAGCTGCCCGGCCTCCCTCAGCGCCTCCACGATTTGGGGGAAGCTGTGCCCCGCCTTCATCAGCACCTTGCCGCCGGGCTGTTCCAGCTGGGGCGCCAGCGGCTCCCGGCCCACGGGAATAACGTGGAGGGGCGAGCCCCAGCTCACCAGGGTGGTCCCCAGCCGGGACGCCGCCGCGCAGAAGCTGGGCACGCCGGGGATCATCACCGTCTCATAGCCCCGGCAGTTCAGCAGCTCCATCAGATACCCCCAGGTGGCGTAGATGGACACGTCCCCCAGGTTCAGCATGGCCACGTCCTCTCCCGCGTCCAGGTGGGCCTGGATGGCGTCCACCGCCTTCTCGTGGGCGGCGCGGATGAGGGCCTTGTCCCGCTCCATGGAGAAGTACAGGGGCAGGATGGTCTTGCCGTCCAGGGGCAGGGCCTGACGCACGATGTCCAGGGCCAGGGTCTCGCCGCTTTTGGTCCGGGGCGCGGCGATGACGGGACAGCGCTGGAGCAGGCGGACCGCCTTCATGGTCAGCAGCTCCGGGTCGCCGGGGCCCACGCCCACCCCGTAGAGAATGCCTTTTTTCACTTCCATCGCGCTAAAATCTCCTTTGCTCTCTCAGTCTGGCCCAACAGGCCGTATACGTTGGAAAATACCACCGCGCCGGTGTCATAGGCCCCCGCCGCCCGGCGCTCCAGGTGGAGCTGGATGGCGTCCAGCAGGCTTTTCACCACAGGCTCCCGCAGTCCCGCGCTGTCCAGCAGCTCGATGCAGGCGTCGGTGGTGGCGGCGTCCATCAGCTTTTGGCAAAGCGCCCGGTCCACCCCGCACAGGGCCGCGTGGGCGCAGAACAGCTCCATCCGGCAGTCGGCATAGCGTGAATGGGTATTCATAATCCCTCCCGCCACCTTGACCAGCTTCCCGATGTGGCCCACCAGAAGGACCCGCTCAAAGCGCTGGGTGGCGGCGATGTCCAGGGCCTCGCCCAGGAAGTTGGAGCACTTCACCACCGGCACGCCCAGGCCGTCCAGCCCGGTGGCCCGCAAAAAGTCCTCGCCGTAGTTGCCGGGGGTCAGGATGAGGTCCCCGGTCCCCTCCACTGCGGCCTGACGCTGCTGAACGGCGATGGTGTCCACAATGGCCTGCTCGCTCATAGGCTCCACGATGCCGGAGGTGCCCAGGATGGACAGCCCTCCTTTAACTCCCATCACGGGGTTGAAGGTCCGCGCCGCGGCCTCCTCCCCGCCGGGGATGGAGATAACGACCTCCATGCCGCCGCCATAGCCCAATTCACCGCAGGCCTTTTGCACCTGCTCCTCGATCATCCGCCGGGGGACTCGGTTGATGGCGGCCTCCCCCACGGGCTGGTCCAGGCCGGGCCTGGTCACCCGGCCCACGCCCTAGCCGCCGTCGATTTGAATGCCGGGGGCGGCGCTCTTTTTTACCGCCGCCCGCACCAGCATTCCATTGGTGACGTCGTAATCGTCCCCGGCGTCCTTCTGCACGGCGCACCGGGCGCGGGCCCCGCCCTCCAGCAGCTCCGCCTCCGCCAGGGGGACCGATACCTCGATCCCCTTCGGAGTGGTCAGCGAGACGGCCTCCGGCGCGGTCCCGGTGAGCAGCAGCCGCGCCGCCCCCGCCGCCGCCAGGGCGGCGCAG